>Ga0316207_10003259_pt1 | contig 15321 bp, 12 predicted proteins | sample 6weekpyrite_MG_FD_204943 | JGI IMG/M metagenome (GOLD analysis project Ga0316207, IMG submission 204943) | Microbial mat bacterial communities from mineral coupon in-situ incubated in ocean water Damariscotta River, Maine, United States -... | ecosystem: Environmental > Aquatic > Marine >... | reverse complement strand
CCATTGGCAACCATCAGTACCTTGTCGATATCCATAGATTCACCGACTTCCACAGGAAGCTTTTCAACCTTCAGGGTTTGACCCTCGGTTACTCGGTACTGCTTGCCACCGGTCTGAATTACCGCGTACATAATGTTCTCCAACTGAAGACCCGCTCAACGCGCGTCTCGACTATTCTCAAAGGGCGGAAATTTTATACAGATTGATGCGCCGGGTCAATCATCACGAGGATCCGTGTCAAACAGCGTGGTTTTGTTTAACCTGCTGTATTATATAGATTTTCTCTTTTAACTGACAATGCTGCCCGAATACAGGGCGAATTATTAAGACAATTATCGCATTATTTACAGCAGAATGACTTGACCGGCTGCAATCTCGCCCCTAGCATGCAGCCTGATTTTACACGAGATCCCCATGGATATAGCAGCAATACAAGAACTTATCGATGCCGATATGCAGGCCGTTGATGCCCTGATCAAGAAACGCCTGCAGTCCGACGTCGTGCTCGTCAACCAGCTTGGTCATTATATCGTTAACAGTGGCGGCAAGCGCCTGCGCCCCATGTTGCACCTGTTATGTGCAAATGCGATGGGCTATGAAGGGAAACACCACTACAACCTGGCTGCCATCGTCGAGTTCATCCATACCGCCACCCTGCTCCACGATGATGTTGTCGATGGTTCTGAACTGCGCCGCGGCAAGGATACGGCAAATGCACTGTGGGGCAACGAAGCCAGCGTACTGGTTGGCGACTTTCTCTATTCACGTGCCTTCGAGATGATGGTCGAAATCGGCAAGATGCAAGTTATGGACATCCTTGCCCATGCCACGAATATCATTGCCGAGGGCGAGGTCATGCAACTCATGAACGTGCATGACGCGGATACTACCGAAGAACGTTATCTTGAAGTTATTCGCTACAAAACAGCAAAACTTTTTGACGCCTCATCGCGGCTGGCAGCTGTCATCTGTGATGCACCTGAAGAACAGGAGCAGGCACTGTCCGAGTTTGGCATGCATCTTGGTACTGCCTTCCAATTGATTGATGATGTACTCGATTACAGTTCATCAAGTGAAGATATTGGCAAAAATATCGGTGATGACCTGGCTGAAGGTAAACCTACCTTGCCACTTATCTACACCATGCGTCATGGTACTGAAGAACAGGCCAAGCTAGTCCGCAACGCAATTGAGACAGGCGGGCTGGAACAGATAGAGGCGGTGAAGGCAGCCGTTGAGTCAACCGGGGCTATCGCATATACGGCACGCTCAGCAGAACACGCATCCCAACAAGCCATCACGGCACTGGAAAAATTGCCGGATTCTATTTATCGTGAAGCCCTACAGTCACTCGCAGAGTTTGCGGTAAACCGCAGCTACTGACATCGGCGTGTAGCGCAGCCTGGTAGCGCACTTCGTTCGGGACGAAGGGGTCGGAGGTTCAAATCCTCTCACGCCGACCAAACCATTTCTTATTTATAAAAAACGTTCGAGGATTACATCCGTGCCGCAGAACCCTTCGGGTTCATTGCGGCTACCCTAGCCGTCCCGGCTCAGGGCATCACGCCGACCAAACCATTTCTTATTTATAAAAAACGTTCGAGGATTACATCCGTGCCGCGGTGTACATGGATCTACGTGAGCGACCAACAATTATCGGGGCTCGCCCAACGTCTTCTTCAGAATTAAACTATTCGACTTCGCGAATTATTTTTAAATTATGCTCGCAAAAGCGTTACAACAAAAGTAGTACCGACACCAGGCGCACTTTCGACTGTTATCGTGCCCGCCATACGTTCTATCAAGTACTTTGTAATAGTCAGACCTATTCCTGTGCCCTCAATATCCCCGGACGTACCCAATCGCTCAAAAGGTGTAAAAACCCTCTCCATTTCTTCACTCGTCATTCCTTTGCCAGAGTCCGACACACGTATGGCGATATATTTGCCATCAATGACTTCCGTATCAAGCGTCATATTGCCATTCTGGCTATTGTACTTAACCGCGTTGGAAAATAGATTTAGCAGTACTTGCTTGATGCGAACAGGATCGACTTTCAGGGCATGACCAGATCCGCTAATATTATCGACAATCTTTATATCCAGGTCTTCAGCCTGTGTCTTTATTAATGACAGACACTGTCCTATGATCTCATCAAGTTCAACTGTTTGAATTTCAACACTAAGGTTGCCCGACTCAATTTTTGCTATATCCAGCACTTCATCAATCAGCTGTAGCAAGTGTCTTCCCGCATCGGTTATCTCCCCGACATGATACAAATCCTTATTATCCAGGTTCTCTGATTTGACCTGCAATATCTGTGAAAACCCAAGTATGGCATTCATCGGTGTGCGTAATTCATGGCTCATCCTGGAAAAAAATTCTGACTTGGCTTGGTTAGCCCTCTCAGCTTCCTCTTTAGCAAAAATCAGGTTCTGTTCTCTTTCAACCGCGGCAAGCCGTAAATGAATATTTTCCCTGATAGTAAGGTAAATAGTATTTGCTCCCCGGATAAAGAAAACAAACCCGAGCAGGATAATCATCGCCATAAAAATTGATGTATTGTCACCCTGTATAAGAAACAGAGGTATCAAGGGCAACATCGCGGGAATAAACAGGGCATATACTGCTGTTCGCAACACCGACAACACTGTAACAGCGCTCACGGCAACACCGAAGATAATAAAACATACAATAACCTGATGTTGCGGGTTATTTTCAGGGAACAACAATACCGCCCCAGTACCCCAGGTTATACCTGCAATAAAAGCACCAACAATAAACAAGTTTCCCCAGTAACGGCTCCTCTCCACACTCGATGCATCCCGATGATAGAGAATAGCCAGCAAACCTCGTGCAATAGTCACTATCACAATTGTTAGTAACCAGAACAACGCTACTGGGTGAGCGGTAACATTCCACTGCATTGCAACCAAAAGACACGACGCAACAACTGCTGACACCGTGGCCATTAACGATGACGAATAAAGGATCTTGACCTGTTCGGCGTATACCGATCGGTCATGTGCCAGACCATTAAGCTCTGTATCCGTCATATATTTGGAAATTCTCTATTCTTCGAACACCTATAGAATATATTATTATAGTTCAAATAATTGGCGAGCCTGGTTTGAAGTGATTTATATCGTTCCTTTCCTTAATAATTCATCAATCAATTCACGACGACGTAAGGCCTGGCTATCGCCACCACCAAAGGTGATCGCACCAGATGAATAGGACTGACCGTAAGTCAGCGCGAGATTAACAGACTGACCAAGCCCTGATAAAAATTCTTCATCGTCCAATGTCCTCAAGGGGTGGATAAATGCAGCCCAAACAATACCTTTGGCAATGGAGTACCGTGAATCTAATGCCGAGTCAAAATTAGCCTGCATCATTCGTACTAGTCTCTCATTAGATATTTTTTCGGCTGGGGCTATCGGAACAATAATCCGCATGCGGTCTGCTTTTTCATCCGTAATTACACTGACCTCTCGACCTTCAACAATAAATCGCCAAAATCCGGGTTGTCCCTGGGCCGAGTCATCAATCCGTTGAATCAATTTGCCAAGACGTTGGTTACTCATACCTTCATCAGTATCTGCAAACACATGACTCGGTCCGGTAATACACGACATCAACCATATTGAAAATACAATGAATCGCTTGTTCATTAATCTCTCCTTATTATCGAACAGGCCTTCTCAACATATGCTTGCCGGGTAGCCTATTATTCCTGCGAAATAATCTATTCGCACCGATGTTGCCTGATAAGAGCCCAAAAATGCAAACACCCGGCAATAGCCGGGTGTTTTTGTCCAACCATTTAGTGATAATTGTTAGAAGGGAATATCATCATCGAAATCATCGTAACTACTGCCTGCTGCGGCTGGACTGCTTGTTTGGCCACCTGACGCCGGTGCACTGCCACCTGCTGACTGGCCACCACCATAACTACCACCTGAAGGCGCTGCTCCACCACTGGCACCACCGCGGCCACCGAGCATCTGCATCTCGCTGGCGACAATCTCGGTCGTGTAACGATCAACGCCGCTCTTATCTTGCCACTTACGTGTCTGTAAGCGACCTTCGACGTAGAGCTGCGAACCTTTTTTCAGGTATTCACCGACTATTTCTGCAAGACGTGCGAAAAACACCACACGGTGCCATTCCGTCTTTTCTTGTTGTTCGCCGGATGATTTGTCTTTCCAGGATTCCGTGGTTGCAACGGTAACATTTGCCACTGCACCACCGTTTGGCATGTATCGTACTTCGGGATCTGCACCCAGGTGACCGATCAAAATTACCTTATTTACTCCTCGAGCCATATGCGTCTCTCCAATCTCTATTCGTTAATATTAAATTATCTGCGTTTACCCAAATGTAACCGTCAGTCATACGGATGTGTCCGTGGCGATACTATTACAGTGCATGGGGAATCTTGCAAGCTTAACGTGCAAGCAACTGATTTATAGTAAGAGAAAATTGAGCGTCAGGACTTAACCAGCGATATCGGCGCTACTCGCGAACCTTGAGTTGTAATTCTCCATCCACTCACAAAACGCTTCCTTCGGTAAGGGGCGGGATATGTGATAACCCTGGGCAATATCACACTTCAAACTTCTTAACTGCAACAATGCTGCTTGATCTTCAACGCCCTCAGCAACGACCTTTAATCCCAGGTTATGAGCAAGTTCGATCGTAGAGTGAACAATGATGGCATCATTCTCATCACCAAGCATATTCATAACAAATGATTTATCAATCTTCAGCTCATCCACCGGTAACAGCTTCAGGTAACCAAGGGATGAAAAACCCGTACCAAAATCATCAACAGACAGTTTTATCCCCTTTGCACTGAGCTCATCCATCGTTTCACGAGCATGCACAGGATCACTCATCATCGCACTTTCAGTTATCTCAAAGGTGAGTGACGAGTGGTCAATATCGTATTTACTGAGCAAGCCTTCTATCCGTGTTGGTAACTCTTTATCTTGCAGGTTCTTTGCTGACAGGTTTATCGAAAAGCGAATCTTGTTCTTCGGCATGCTGTCATGGCAGTCTTTCATTGCGGTGCGTATTACCCAATCCGTCAGCTCGTCAATCTGACCGGTATGTTCTGCCATATTGACAATGTGCTCGGGCGGTATTGGCCCCAATTCCGGGTGTTCCCAGCGCAGTAAGGCCTCAACACCTATCACTTCTCGCGTAAACAAGTCTATTTGAGGCTGGTAGTGGAGTTTCAAAGCATTGGTATCGACAAGTTCCTGGTGTAATTCTCCGACCAGGGCAAGTTTATCCGCACTCCCCTTATCTTGAGACTCCTTGTATAAACTGAAACCCTGCTGCTTTCTCTTGGCATCATACATGGCAACATCAGAGTGACGCGTCAGAGTACTCACATCCTCACCATGCTCGGGATACACCGCGATCCCGATACTCACCCCTACATATAATTTTTGCGCATCGATGCTGAACACATCAGTAATTGATTTGACGATCTTTTCAGCAAACAGGATTGCCCGGGTGGCATCTGTACTCGGTGCGACAATCGCAAACTCATCTCCACCAAGACGTGCAACCGTATCCGATTCGCGAACAAGATCCGTCAACCGGTTGCCAACATGTTGCAGTAAACGATCGCCAATATGGTGTCCGAGGGCATCATTAATATCCTTAAACCGATCCAGGTCAAGTAACAACAATGACATATGACTATGCGTACGCCGTGCATCCTTCATTGCCTGCTCAACACGATCGCCCAACAGTGTCCTGTTTGGCAGACCCGTCAAGGAGTCATAGAGTGCCTGTGTTTGCAGTTCCGTTTGCCGTTGATGAATCTGTTTTCTCATCGTGACAAATGCCGTTGCCAGTTGATGTATCTCCTTACTGTCCTGGCTATCCAGGTTGTAATCTGTCTGTTGACCCTCCGCTGACAGGGCATTGGAAATCTTCGCAACAGGTCGCAAGATCGAACGCTCAATCATGAAATAGATCATCAGGACAAACACAATGGCGATGCCTGACAGCAACCACAGGTTTCTACTCACATCATTAGCCGTTCGTTGCACCGAATTGACATTTTTATCTGACCAGGCAAGAAGCGCATCTTCAATGCCTGAAAGCGAGCTGAAAAAACGATCCTGGACAGGCTGTATTTCAGTTTCCACATAGCGCGTATCGTTGCGCCATACATTAGATTTACGATAGTCCTTAACTTCCAGCCAGTTTTTATACCACCTATCCGAAGCCGCTTTCATGGTATCCAGGTTAAGCTCAACCTCGAAATCCAGCCCACCTTGCTGTTTAATAACTAACAAATCTGAAAGCCTGGCATCAATTAATTCATGTGCATTTTCAACGTTTTGTTGCTGCGCGCCACCTTCGGGTTGTCCAAGGCCCGCAAAGCGAATAAGGAAAACCCTGAAGTTGAGTATCTTGTAGCGCCATAAATCTCGAAGTTGGTCAAACTGACCAAAACGTTCTGAAGAATACGAACGACCATCTTCTTCCTCGATAACATGCAGCGCAAGATTAACCGCATTCTCAAACTCATTGTTCGAAACAAGCAGCTTTTCATTTATGTACGGCAACACAGGGTATACCCAGTTACTATCACGCCGTTTTTCGATTAAGAAGTGGGATTTTTCGTCTAGCAACTGAATATCATCGTGGAGTGCTTCGATCCCTTCAGTAATGAGCTCATTTTTCGAAGCCAGCATCTCAATGATGGACTCTATTTTGAGGTCCGCCTCTTTTAGGTTTTCATTGACGATGATTTCGTACCGAGGGACGGGCTCAACCAACAAGGCTCTCAAGGCAATATCAGCACGCCTTACATCTGCCCGAATATCGGATAATACCTTGCTAACCTGTACCCTGAGCTTCAGGGCAGAGGTATTGTTATCTGACACATTCAGAACGTGCCAGGTAGCAAAGGAGGCACTAAACACAAGTAAGGAACAGATTACGCTTGCTACAACCAGGTAGCGCCGACGTAAACTTCCGAGTTTATTATTTGATGTCTCAATCGCTGTTTGCATACCAGACCTGCTGTACTGCAACTGTGTCCGATAGGGGTTTGTTGAAAATGGCGTGCCTGATAGAACACAGGCAAACCAATAGTAAGTCTTGCAAAACCCTGGTTACGGCGACAAACCCCATCTTCCAGAAAAAATGGGCTGTCTATTCTTTATAACGTCCAATTAATGACTTAACTAAATATGGAAGGTAAAACACTATTATGCAAGTGGTTATTCTATTAATGAATATTAAAGAAGATGTGAATTTGTTTTTACTTATAATTCAATAGCTTGGCTGACTGCTTCGCGGTCGAGTGTTCGATTATCAACCTTCAGGTAGGCCTCAGCCTCATCTGCGATAACGACTGCCTCAGCCACACCTGGGATTTGCGCCAATTTTTTGGCGAGTTCGTCCGCTTCAGTCTGAGTCAGCTCACGCACAGCAACAACCATACTGGAAAGGTAGGAGGGAGAGCGCATGGTCAATGCCAGTATCCACCATACACCGACTAACGCGGCCGACAACATGAACACTCCGCTAATACCCGCTACTCCATACACCCAACCACCCGCACTGCCACCTATAAATGCGCCGAGAAACTGTGAACTCGAGTACACACCCATCGCCGTACCTTTACGGTCTGCCGGGGCGGTCTTGGTCACCAGGGAAGGCAAACTGGCCTCGAGGAAATTAAATGCCGTAAAAAACAGCCACAAGAAAAAGAAAAAAAGCCAGCTTTGTGTAAACCATTGTCCCATCGCCACCATACTTAGACCAAGCACTGCAATGGATGACACAAAAATCATTTTCATCCTGCGTTTGCGCTCGGCGAGGATAATAAACGGCACCATCGCCACGGCTGACAATAGCAACACCGGCAAATACACCCAGCTATGCAGATCTGCATCAATAGCGAGGTGATCACGTAACACAAACGGGACGGCAATGAACATGGCGGTCAGGACCATATGTAAGATAAGGATACCCACATCCAGGCGTAACAACTGGGTATTTTTCAGGACACTGCCTGTGAGTTCCGGTACCAACTGCGCATCGCGGTGTGTATGTGCATGAGCCGCATGTGGTACTTGAGTCCACAATATTAATATCCCTGCGAAGGCCAGCAAGGCCGTCAACCAAAAGATACCCGATACGCCGACTACGGCGTTGAGCAAGGGTCCTGCAATCAATGCCAGGGTAAAGGCACCACCAATACTCATGCCAATCATTGCCATGGCTTTGGTACGTTGGCTCTCACGCGTCAGGTCTGCGGTAAACGCCATGATAACGGCTGCCACGGCACCACTGCCCTGGATCGCCCGACCAATAATAATGCCCGTCAGGCTTTCAGACAGTGCGGCGACCACGCTACCCAAGGCAAATAGCAGTAACCCCAATGTAATCATTCGACGGCGACCAAACCGATCGGAGGCCATACCAAAGGGGATCTGGAAAATAGCCTGGGTCAGGCCATAGACGCCAATAGCCATGCCTATGAGAAACGGGCTGGCATCTGGAAGTGATTCCGCATGCAGTGCAAAAATAGGCAAAATCATGAACAGGCCCAACATCCGTGTGGCCATTATGGTGGCCAGCGAGATCGAGGCACGACGCTCAATGCTGCTCATTGCATCATTTTGCCCGGCTGGTTTTGAGTCGTCCCCGTCCTGCATGAAAATCCTGTTTTGCCTGAAGCCTTACAAACCGCGTATATTAGCAGGTTGACTGAACTGCTGGAAATTCAATGGACACTATCCTGCTCCGCGGCGCGCGGACCCACAATCTGAAAAACATCGATATCGATCTGCCACGAGACAAGCTCATTGTCATTACAGGCTTGTCTGGCTCAGGCAAGTCCTCACTGGCCTTCGATACCATCTATGCTGAAGGCCAGCGTCGCTATGTCGAATCACTGTCAGCCTATGCCCGCCAATTTCTTTCGATCATGGAAAAACCGGATATCGATCACATTGAGGGACTGTCACCGGCAATTTCAATCGAGCAGAAATCCACCTCGCACAATCCACGTTCGACAGTTGGCACGGTGACAGAAATTTATGACTACCTGCGCTTGCTGTTTGCCCGTGTCGGTGAACCGCGATGCCCCGAACATAATACCGTGCTGGATGCTCAGACGATTAGCCAGATGGTCGACCATGTACTCGAACTGGATGAAGGCACAAAGCTCATGCTACTCGCACCGGTTATACAGGACCGTAAAGGTGAGCACGTCCAGTTACTGTCAGAATTACGCTCACAGGGTTTTATACGGGCACGCATTGATGGTGAGATCTATGAACTTGATGAACCACCCGAACTTGACCTGCGACGGAAACATACGATTGAAGTGATCGTTGATCGCTTCAAGGTGCGTGAAGACTTAAAACAACGGCTTGCCGAATCGTTCGAGACAGCCATCAATCTGACCGATGGTATGGCGCGCATTAGCTGGATGGAGGGTGGCCACGATGATATCGATTTTTCAGCAAAATTCGCCTGCCCTGAATGTGGCTACAGCATTACCGACATGGAGCCGCGCCTGTTCTCGTTCAACAACCCGGCTGGCGCATGCCCGGAGTGTGATGGCATTGGTATCCAACAGTTTTTTGACCCGTCACGGGTAGTGCGTCAACCTGACTCTTCGCTCGCGGGTGGTGCCATACGTGGCTGGGACCGTCGCAATGCCTACTACTTCCAACTCATGAAGGATCTTGCTGAGCATTATGGCTTTGATGTCGAGCAGCCCTTTAATGAACTGACTGCAGATACCCGACACATCATCCTGCATGGCAGTGGCGATGAAGAAATCAGCTTTAATTACTTTAACGACCGCGGTAAAGGCTCCACGCGTGAACACAGTTTCGAAGGCATTATCCCCAATATGCGCCGCCGCTACCGCGAGACCGAATCAAACGTTGTGCGTGAAGAACTCTCCAAGTACATCAGTCATCAACCCTGTGAAGAATGTGCAGGTAGCCGCCTGACCACGGCGGCAAGAAACGTGTTCGTTGATGAACAACGCATTCACGACATCACGCGCCTTCCGGTCGGCAAAGCACGTGACTTTTTCAGTAGCCTTAATCTGTCCGGGCGCAGGGGAGAAATCGCCTCCAAGATCCTCAAGGAAATCAATGAACGTCTCAGTTTCCTGGTCAATGTCGGGCTTGCCTATCTAAGTCTTGAACGCAGTGCAGAAACCTTGTCCGGGGGCGAGATGCAACGCATTCGCCTCGCCAGCCAAATCGGTGCTGGACTGGTTGGTGTCATGTATATCCTGGATGAACCATCAATTGGTTTACATCAACGAGATAACCAGCGCCTGCTCGACACCCTCTTCTACCTGCGCGATCTGGGTAACACGGTGATCGTTGTTGAACACGATGAGGATGCCATTCGCTGTGCTGATCATATTGTTGATATTGGACCCGGTGCGGGGGTCCATGGTGGCGAAGTTGTTGCTGCCGGTACACTTGATGAAATACTAAAAAGTGAGCGCTCACTCACTGGCCAGTACCTGTCTGGAAAGGAACTTATCGAAATACCGGCCGAGCGTACTGAAAATAATTCTGACCGGCAGGTGAAAATTATTGGCGCCGAAGCCAATAATCTAAAACAGGTCGATATTGAGGTTCCTGTGGGGCTGATGACGTGTATCACCGGTGTATCCGGATCCGGTAAATCGACACTCATAAACGATACCCTCTACCGTGCGGCTCACCTTCATGTGAACCGCAGTGGCGACGAACCCGCCGCACATAGCGCAATTGAAGGACTCGAACATTTCGACAAGGTCGTCGACATTGATCAAAGTCCCATCGGCCGAACGCCCCGTTCGAATCCGGCAACCTATACGGGCCTGTTTACCCCGATTCGTGAACTGTTTGCCCAGACCCAGGAATCACGCTCACGTGGCTACACTCCCGGACGTTTCAGTTTTAATGTGAAAGGCGGCCGCTGTGAAGCCTGCCAGGGTGATGGGGTCATCAAGGTTGAAATGCACTTCCTGCCGGATATATATGTGCCCTGTGATATCTGTAAGGGACAACGCTACAACCGCGAGACACTGGATATACGTTACAAAGGCAGGAACATTCATGAAGTGCTAGAGATGACTGTTGAGGACGCCCTGGCTTTCTATGCCAATGTGCCGGTCGTCGCCCGTAAACTTCAGACCCTGATGGATGTCGGTCTCTCCTACATCCGGTTAGGACAAAACGCCACAACCTTGTCCGGCGGTGAGGCGCAACGTATCAAACTGTCACGTGAGCTTTCCAAACGAGATACCGGCCGAACCCTGTATATCCTTGATGAACCGACCACTGGACTTCACTTCCATGATATTCGGCAGTTACTTGTTGTCCTGCACCGCTTGCGCGACCATGGCAATACTGTTGTCATCATTGAGCACAACCTTGATGTCATCAAAACGGCCGACTGGATTATCGATCTAGGCCCGGAAGGCGGTGATCAAGGCGGTCAAATTGTCGTTTCAGGCACACCTGAGGCCGTTGCAGGGCATAAAACATCCTATACCGGTCAGTATCTTGGTCCTCTTCTAAAATAACCCATTATTGGCCAAGGGTTATTTTTAGTGGCGATAACTCTCAGGCCATGTACAATATTTGTAAGGTTATTGTTTTACCATTAATAAACCGCTTGGGGTGCCGCTTTGCGAATTGCGTTACTGGAAGATGAGGAGCATCTGGCCGAACTCGTTTGCCTCTGGCTCGAGGACGCGGGTTACCCGTGCGCACATTTCAGTGATGGCCGCCAGATGATCAACGCCCTCAAGCAGGATTCTTTTGATTTACTGGTACTGGATTGGATGGTACCAGAGATAGATGGCGAAGGTGTTCTGCGCTGGGCACGTGAAAACCTCAACTGGCGTATCCCGATTATCTTCATGACTCAACGCGATAATGAAGATGATATCGTCAAGATTCTATCCCTTGGTGCAGATGACTACCTCACCAAACCAATTCGCCAGCGTGAGATGCTTGCCCGCATTACGGCACTTGCCCGACGTGCAAATGTCCTCGGCTCTAACGAATCACAATTACAATTCGGTGATTACTCAATTAACCTTGATAACAACACCGTTACCCGCAATGACAGTAGTATTAAACTGACCCAAAAGGAATTCGAGCTTGTTCTGTTCCTGTTCAGGAATATAGGTCGAATCGTATCACGTGGTCACATGCTCGAAAGTGTCTGGGGACATAACAAGGACATTAACACCCGAACTGCCGACACGCATATCAGTCGTATTCGAAACAAACTGGGCCTTGTACCTGAAAATGGTTGGCGGATCAGTGCCATCTACCACCATGGCTACCGTTTGGAACAACTTGGCAATCACAGCAGTGAGAAAAGCGCTGCCGTATAGCAATTACTGATTCGAAGCACCTAACTCTTTGATTACTTTACGCAAAGCCTGGCGCTGTTGAGGTGGTAGACGCATCCAGTCAGATGCCAACTCGAACGCCTCTTGGCTTAACTCTCCCGCATGTCTATGAACCTCTTGTGCAGTTTCACCCTCTGGGTATTCACCGTCACTTCGCATATCGCCCTGGCCTGAAAACAGCCAGTTTGAACGTACATTCATAAGTGTCGCAAGTTTTACCATTTTAGACGTCGGTGGAAACTCGGATCCTTCCAACCATTTTTTTGCTACCCGGTGACTAACCCCCAACATTCTGACCAGGGTTGACTGACGGCCCATTCCTTTTTGTGGTACGCCTGCATCATCAAGCGCCGCATTCAATCGGTTGGCAAACTTTATGGCTTCACTATTCATCCATCATCCTTGTACTATTTAAACTATCTGTTTAAACGAAATTACAACACATTAGATGATTCGATCATAGCATGCGTGATCATATTTGCCAGTGTTCACGCGTTACAGTAAATCAAAATGACTACCAATATTCACACCCGGTAATTCATTTGCCTTACCCTGGTTAACAGCAATTTCGATAAGACCATTTGAATTTTCGTACCAGAATGACTCTCCAATTGCGACGTCAGAGAAGGTTCTCGCATAGGGTATAGACTGGTCTTTAATGACAATTGTAGATTGATGGGACACGCCGTTAGCACGCACGCCCGTTAGTACGTTACCAAAGTGATCCACATACACGCATTGGTATAGTTCCTCAGGCCAGTCACCGTACCTGGTCGGTTCAACTGATGTATCATCACCGGGAAGGTGCCCTAATGCGATATCTGCTGCGGCAGGTGCGAACACATCTCGTCCGTGAAAACTGGCAGAAATATGACCATGTTTATCGTCCAGGAACCAGCAGCGTGTCAATTGTGAACGACGTATGAGTATTTCAAACACACCGTTATCGGGACCAACAAACCAGTGCCCGTCAATCTGGGCAACGATACCATGCCTATCGCTACCAACACCGGGGTCGACGACTACGACAAAGACAGACTCGGCTGGAAAACCGCCCGTATAGGCAGGCAACAGGTAGGCACTTGATTTGATATCCCAGCGAGGTAGGTCATCAAACAGTGTGATTACGGGAGTGCCAGGCAAGTATTGAGCAAAAATCGACTGTAACTGCGCCGTATAGGGGCCAGTGCCGAAATCAGTTGCTAAAACAATCATTTAGCGATTATAAACAGGATGTTTACGAATGCAAAGATAAGCTTTTTAAACGTTTTATAGATAACGCGCATAAAAAAGCCGGGCAAGGCCCGGCTTTTTTATAGAATGTGTATCGCGTTTACTCAGCTGCTTCGACTGCATCGTCATCCATATCAGGACGGTCGACCAGTTCAACGTAGGCCATTGGGGCTTTATCACCGGCACGCAGACCGCACTTAAGAATACGCAAGTAACCACCTGGACGTTCCTGGTAGCGTGGACCAAGTTCGTTGAAGAGCTTGGTGACGATTTCACGATCACGCAGACGAGAAAAAGCCAGCCTGCGATTCGAAACACTGTCTTTCTTAGCCAATGTAATAAGAGGTTCTGCTACACGGCGCAATTCTTTTGCCTTAGGCAGAGTAGTTTTGATCAACTCATGACGCATCAGTGACGCAGCCATATTACTGAACATGGCCTTGCGGTGGCTGCTATTGCGATTAAGTTGACGACCTGATTTACGATGTCGCATCGTTATTACCTCAAAAAATGAATTCTGTTCAGAAACGCTATATCAGGCGCTCTGCTTTTCTTTATCTTGCAGACTTGCTGGTGGCCAGTTCTCAAGACGCATACCAAGTGACAGGCTACGCTGTGCCAGCACTTCCTTGATTTCAGTCAGTGACTTCTTACCAAGGTTTGGCGTTTTCAGAAGTTCTACTTCTGTACGCTGAATCAGGTCACCAATGTAGTAAATACTTTCTGCTTTCAGACAGTTTGCACTACGAACTGTTAGCTCAAGATCATCAACCGGACGAAGCAGAACTGGATCAATTTCATCTTCCTTCGCTTCAGGTTCGGCTTGTTCGTCACCCTGCAGGTCAACGAAGATAGATAATTGGTCACGTAAGATGTTCGCAGCGCGACGAATTGCTTCTTCTGGATCAATCGTACCGTTTGTTTCGATGTCGATAATCAGCTTGTCCAGGTTTGTGCGTTGTTCTACACGAGCACTATCAACCGAGTAGTTAACACGGTGAACCGGGCTGAATGAAGCATCAAGTTGCAGGTTGCCAATCGGGCGATCTTCATCTTCAAAGACAGCACGTTGTGCAGCCGCCTGGTAGCCACGACCACGTTCTACCTTAAGGGTCATGTTAAGTTCGCCAGCCTTGGTCAGGTTTGCAATCACCATATCTGGATTACAAATTTCAACATCATGGCTGAGCTGAATATCACCTGCTGTAACGGGTCCTGGACCTGACTTTTTAAGTGTCAGAGAGACTTCATCACGGCCGGTCATCACAAACGCAAGGTTTTTCAGGTTCAGAAGGATATCAATGACATCTTCCTGGACACCTTCAATTGATGTGTACTCGTGAAGCACGCCATCAATTTCAACTTCTGTAACAGCGCAGCCTGGCATGGATGAGAGCAGGATACGGCGCAGTGCATTACCTAGCGTATGACCAAAACCACGTTCCAGTGGTTCAAGTGTTACCTTGGCATGGTAATCATCCGTCACATGTACATCAACAACACGTGGTTTCAGGAATTCTGTAACAGAACCTTGCATATAAAAGGCCTCTCTTAATTTACCAAACTATCCGGTTACTTCGAGTAAAGCTCGACAACCAGGTGCTCATTAATTTCTGCAGACAAGTCACTACGCTCAGGTGCTGATTTGAAAACACCCTTGA
>Ga0316207_10003258_pt1 | contig 15323 bp, 14 predicted proteins | sample 6weekpyrite_MG_FD_204943 | JGI IMG/M metagenome (GOLD analysis project Ga0316207, IMG submission 204943) | Microbial mat bacterial communities from mineral coupon in-situ incubated in ocean water Damariscotta River, Maine, United States -... | ecosystem: Environmental > Aquatic > Marine >... | reverse complement strand
ATAGCGATTCAACACATTGATTTACTTTGGTTTTATCCATAAATAAAAATCAGAGGGTGTTCTTTTGAGTTGATTCAAATGGTGGCCGGAGGTGGAATCGAACCACCGACACGGGGATTTTCAATCCTTTCCAAACAACAAACCACCACTAATTACAATTAATAACTATAATAGTAACAATAAGTTAGCCTTCTAGTATTATTGTCACCGGTTGTAAATAAAGGTGGAGAGTTTACAGCTAGTGCGACAATAGTGCGACATAAAATTTATATTTTTTCACTAAAATGCAGGCGTAGAATTATCCTACTCATGAAAAATAAAATTTTGGTAGAAGTGTGATGTGGATGGATGACTATAAATATATTAATAACTTGCCTGCACATGGAATAGCGTTTGAATTTTTGAGAAGAAATCCTATATATCGAAATAACTATGTGGATTATATAAAAAGAAAAAAGAAACTAGAACTAGCGCATGGAGTACTTCAATCAAAAAATCAATTGGATTGGTATAGGGATGATAATTCTTGGATATTTATACCAGATAAAAGTGATGATGTAGCTATTGATGATTGGAGAAAGACGACAATATTTAAAGAAAATTTAGAACCAGTAATGGTTAACTTTGAACAGTTTTATAAGAAAAAATGGCAGTTAGATAAAATGATGCCTTCCCCAGATCTACCGTGCTCTGAAGAAATAATATTTAGACCAAGCAATAACTACCCTTATTACCCGCAGGATGTAGATGACGTGGGAAAATATTTTATTGAACCAACTCCGGAAGAAATATTGGGAATAGAAGGTTCGTCATCACAGCAAAACCCTAGATATATAGTTTCAGTTATTTGTCTAGATGAGTATCTTGACCCGCAACTTGAGTCTTTAAAGAAATATGCAAAAGAGCAGCATAAACAAAGAAAAGGAGCTCTAAAACTTGGAGCGAGTAAGAAAAGAAAATTTCAAGGAGATATTTCTAGGATAAAAACGCTTTTGAGAATTTTAGACTCTGATCTATCTAAAGAAAACAGTAAAGAATTGGCAGAATTATTATTTCCGGAGGAAGGGTCAGGTTTTGAGAATGAACAATGTGCAGAACATGATTTAGATGATGAATCTAAGGTAGCAAAACGCTATCGTGATACCGATTACCTAAAATTATTATCCATATATGATAAAAAGTAGAAATTAAAAGACCACTTTAAATTCGGATATCATCCTCCACCATAAGTTATTACGATTCACCTCACTGAATAATAAACTACAGTGAGGAACAAGTAATGCAAAGTAACTATTTGACCGTTCGTCAATTTTCAAAGAAGCATCCTGCCTTTACAGAAGCATCCCTTCGGTGGTTGATTTTTAATGCCGAACCTAGGGAAGGTTCAAATGGGAAAATAGCTGGCAATGGGATCGGTATCGCTATATTTCGTGTTGGTAGAAAGGTTCTTATAGATGAAGCTCGGTTCTTTACGTGGGTGGAATCATCGAATGTAGAGGCTGTTCAGCGTGATGCCCTCTAAAAATAGTTCGATCAATAGTGCTGCCTCTAATAAAGATGTACGGAAGTTGCCGCCAATTTTAAAAGCAATGATTTGGATGCGAGGGCTCGAAATAACGGCGAATAAGTTTTCGTTATTAGCATTGTTACTTATGTATTCAGATGTCAATCACCGATGTTATCCGGGGCAGAGATTACTTGCTAGAACATTAGGGGTTAGTGAAAGGACTATACGTCGCTGGATGGTATTTCTAGTCGAAAAAGGATTGATTTCAGTTACGACAAATATTAAAAATGGTCATAAGCATAATGTCTATGAGTTAAAGGTTGGCATGATGCTACCGGACATTAGTGACAGTAATGATAGGACATCTGTGACAGCCTTACAGGACAAGCTTATGTCCTTTAAAGAAGACATTGAAGATGACAGTAATAAGATCCCTAGAGAAAAGATCCCTAGATTAGCTAGCACACAAAGTGTGCAATCAATTGCAAATGCCAAACAAGACAAAAGTTCAAAGGAGGAAGAAGGAGATATAGGGTATTTTTCAAATAGCAGTGATTTCCCTTCCGAAGCATGGGAGCTAATTTCTAAATACGTAGGAAAATTACATTCTAATTCTGCGGTCGTAAAATTCTGGTTCTCATTATTGAGAATGTTTCATCCTAATGCACCAGCATCAGTTTTGAACCTCAAGAAACTACCGGCATCGCAGCTTGAATACTTAATGAGTCTACTGTGGCAACAAGGTTTAAATCAGATGATCTTTGTGACATGGATGGTTATTCATTGGCACACAATTCTAGAACAATACAAAAAATCACATTCTGGATATAAAGCATTACCAAAGTTTCCAAGCCTTTCTATGTTTGATGCCGTATTTATGGTCGCTGATGAAATGTTTGCAATATCGTTGGATCAAGTTGAGAGATTCATTGATCTTCTTGAGAATAATTATTACATCAAAACGCAAGTAATGACGGCCAAAGAAATTATAGCTTTGGGGGGCTGGTACAACAAAGGTGAAGATTTATTTAAGAATGCAGAATCAAGCGGGTTGCTGACTCAATGGGTATCTCGTTCAAATGTTAGATACATGCTTGAGAAGCTCTCTATTCCACCATGGAAGGTGCCTGTGGCAAGGCGTGATGAATATGCTAAATCCCTAGATGATGGCTGCAATAAGGACTTACTGCTTGAGAGGATGAAACATGAATGGGAAGAATCCTTTAATAATTCAGAAGTTCAATATTTCAAGTAAGTGTAGGTATGAATGATGAAAGTTGAAGACTTAATGGGGAAGAAGTTTGGGTCGCTAACGGTGGAAGAAAGAAAGGGGTCTGATAAGCACGGTCGCGCTAGGTGGTTATGTCGATGTGATTGTGGGCAGATGACCATAGTGGCATCACATAATCTTAAATATACATTAGTTAGGTCGTGCGGCTGTTCAAGAAGAGCAAGCAGGGTAACTCTTTGATCTTGATCGCAGTAGGTGTCTTCAAGCTAATTAAATTTATGATGGGTGTGAAGCTATGAATAAGAAAGTTGATGAAGAGCTAACTAGCTTCTTAGTTTGGGCTACAACTAAACATGATCCATTTTTTAACGCTATCGTTGAAAACCTTGCTCGATATCCAGTTGATGCTCGTACATTTGTGACGGGTGATGACTATATGGGTTTGCATAGTGTTTATCCTGCAATATTAGATGCGCTGGAAGAGATGTATCACCCAACAGTAGAGGGACTAGACCACCCGTTAAGAATAGGAACACAGTTTCGTGAGGTGGTTCTTACCGGTTCATTGGGGTCGGGTAAAACTTATGCCGCAGTACTTGGCATTTTGTATGCAATATACCTCTTATCCTGCCTTAGAAACCCTCATGCTTTATTTGGGTTGGACAGTGCTTCCGAGATTGTTTTCTTGTTTCAATCAATACGGTTTCAGACTGGAGGTGTAGCTTATAAATTAGCCCGGGAATGGGTGGATGGATCAAAATTCTTTTCAATCCATTTCCCCAAAGATCAGCGGATAAAAAATGAGATTCTTCTTCCTAATAATATTGTGATTAGGCCTGTGTCTGGTGATCTCACAGCAGCTATTGGTATGAATATAGCTAGCGTGTTGCTAGATGAAATGAGTTACATGAAGCACCACATGAAGTCAGTCAATGCTGAAGATGGGGGGATTTATGATCAGGCTAAAGCACTTTATTCGAGTACACGTACACGGATAGACTCAAGATTTAGTAAGTATGGAAGGCATATAGTACCGATGTTTCTGGCTGGGTCGGCAAGACATGAAGAAGATTTTATTCAAGTAAAAATAAAAGAAAGGGACGAGCAAATATCAGCTAATGGTTCGACAACAATAAATGTATATAACAAGACATCATGGGAAGTGAAGCCATGGGATTATGCTGGGGAAATGTTTCGTGTTTATTTGGGGAAAGGACAGGTTCCACCACAAATTGTGGATGAAGAGCATCCCCTCTATAACTCAGAACATACTATCGATGTACCAACAGAATTAAGGCCTGCCTTTACATCGCAAGCGATCAGTCATGCATTAAGAGACCTCTGTGGCATACCTTCGTCTGAGATGGGTAATTTTATTGTTGAGGTGGAGAAGACAAAGGCAAGGTTTAACAGGGTAAATATATTTGCCACTGAAGTATGTACATTTATTGGTGGCGATCTCCCCAAAGTAAATGGAAGCTTCTATAAACACCCCAAGGTTGATCGTGTTTGGTTTGCCCACCTTGATCTAAGCAGAACAACAGATTCGACTGGGTTGGCATTAGGATATGTAGATAACTGGGAAAATAATCGGCCTCACATCGTTGTAGCAGGATTATTAGAGGTTAAACCAACTCAGGGTAATGTCATTCCTTGGGATGCAATCATTCATGCGATATATCGACTAACAGAAGTTATCCCTCTTTATGGCATAACAGCGGATCAAGTGGGATACCATTTCCTCCGCGAACAGCTGGTGCCATATGGCTACAAGATCGGAAAGGTATCTGATACACCTAATTCAGCTATCTACCATAATTTTATAGATCTGTTAGCCGAAGGCCGTATAGAGATTGCTAATCACCCCAAGACCCTGAAAGAGCTCTTAGCTCTCAATGTAGACGAGAAGACTGGGAAGGTGACAAAGCCAGCAAGCGGCTCGAAAGATTGTGCAGATGCATTGGTAAGCCTTGTCTCAATGCTAAGAAGCCTACCTCCAGTTAGGCATTATCCAGAGAACTGGATAAAACCAAATCCCCCAGAACTCAAACGTAATTCTGATGGTAGCTACGTGCTATTAGGTAATGCCATCGATACTCGGGAAAAGACTTTAAGTATTGGGTAACACCAATGAGGTACTAACGGTATGACAATTTATTAACGAGAGGAGAAGATGATGTATAACGGGGTATTTAATATGAAGAAAGATCACATCAAAGGTAACTTTGAATGGAAGGTTGAACCTGATTGCTGTGAACAGTTCCATCTTGCAATGGAGCAGAAATTTATATTTATCAGTAATGCTTCAGATCTTGGTACCAATTTATTTTATATTATGCCGCTTGACTCTGATGGGGATATTTTAAGACAGAAAGGTGTTTTGATTCATTACTGTCCTTGGTGTGGACATAAGATTAAGGGTAGAAAGAAATATCCGCTGAAATAAAATTCATAGAACTAAGTTGGTTCGTATAGTTTTAGAAAATAGCATTTATACTTAATTTGGCTGGGGATGCTCAATTTGTTTTTGGTGAATTAATTTGAGTAACCCTTTTATTTCATCTGTTTGATCGCGCATTACATCCACATTAGTAGTACGTTGTTCAGCTTTTTCAGACATCTCTAAAAGGACTCGAGCAGCAGAAACACGCGCTGACCCAGATGAATCATGCTGAGCTACATCAAGAAGGGTTGTTAATATTGTATCGTTGATATCGGAGATGTCACGTATTACACGGTCAGAGTTTTCTTCCTTTGCGGTATTAACCAATTTTGAGACCTCTGAGCTAAAGATAGGCTGTTTCCGCCAGCGATAAATGGTGGTGCGATTCACCTTAAGTTCAGAGGCTATTTCACGGAAGTCGATACCCATAGCGACCATTCTGACAGCCTTGAGTTGCACTTCAGTTAGCCCAGTCGTTTGTCCCATGTTATTGATCCCGCATCATTGTGCATTATTTTGCAACAGAATAAGATTATACAACTACCTCGTTGCAGGAATGCCGCTAAAAAGTATTTATACGATATAAAATATGCTTTTAGAATGAAAATTACTACGATTATAGATTTTAAGTAATACCTGAAAAATATCTGTCTATCTGGCAATATACGCATTAATACCTGACAACAAACCATAATAATTAAAGAGCCCTATGTTTGAGCAAACCTTCAAAAATATCGATGATGTTCTCTGGAAAGAGGCTGGTTGTACTACCGAGCTGGATTATACTGAACAAACCTCGTGGATGCTTTTCCTCAAATACCTTGATGATTTAGAAGGTGAGCGCGCTATTGAGGCTGAGTTAGTTGGTAAGCGTTATGACTTCATTATTGATGAGAAGCACCACTGGTCACGGTGGGCTGCTCCTAAGCTTGCAGATGGTAGTTTTGATCACGATAAAGCCTTAACGGGTGATGATTTGATTGCTTATGTAGATGATGAACTGTTTCCTTACCTCAAAGGCTTCAAACAGCGTGCTTCTTCACCCGACACAATTGAATATAAGATTGGTGAGATCTTTAACGAGATTAAGAATAGATTTCAAAGCGGCTACTCTTTGCGTGATGCATTGGAGTTAATGGATCAGCTCCATTTCCGTTCACAGAAGGAAAAGCACGAGCTCTCACACCTTTATGAAGCAAAGATTAAGAATATGGGTAATGCTGGGCGTAACGGTGGCGAATACTACACACCACGCCCTCTGATTCGAGCCATGATTCAGGTTATTAAGCCAACCATTGGTGAGACCATCTACGATGGTGCTTGTGGCTCGGCAGGATTCCTCTGCGAGGCGCATGATTACTTACGTTATGACAAGGATGGTAAAGGGGCGAAGTTAACCACCAGCAAGCTCAAGACCTTACAAACTAAAACTTTCTACGGTAAGGAGAAGAAAAGCCTTGCCTACGTGATAGCGATAATGAACCTTATCCTTCACGGCATTGATGCACCCAATATACTGCACACCAACACATTGGCAGATAATCTGGCTGATGTTCAGGAAAAAAATCGTTACGACATTATTCTGGCAAACCCTCCTTTTGGAGGCAAAGAACGTAAAGAAATTCAACAGAATTTTCCGATTAAAACTGGCGAAACCGCTTTTCTATTTTTGCAGCATTTCATTAAGCACTTGAAGGCAGGTGGTAGAGCAGCGATTGTGATTAAAAACACCTTTCTGTCTAATTCTGATAATGCTTCTAAAGCATTGCGCCAAGAATTATTAGAAAATTGTAATTTACACACAGTACTCGATTGTCCAAGTGGAACATTTATTGGAGCGGGTGTAAAAACTGTAGTGCTGTTTTTTGAAAAAGGAGCACCAACCAGAAAGACATGGTACTACCAGCTCGATCCCGGTAGAAATATGGGTAAAACTAATCCGCTGAATGATACTGATCTTAAAGAATTTATAGAATTGCAATCTAGCTTTGCAGATAGTGACAAGTCATGGTCAGTTAATGCAAAAGATATAGATAAAAATAGCTTTGTTATATCGTTAAATAACCCTAATAAGGAAGAAGAAGTCTCGCTGCGAGAACCACAGGAGATTTTGAAAGAAATTACAGAGCTTGATAGTGAGAGTGCGAAGGTTATGGATGGCATTAGGGGCTTTCTGTGAGTAAGTTAGCTAAGAAGTGCAGCATGGGAAAAGTTAAACGAATTGGAGATGTTTTTAAAACAGGAGCCGGTGGGACACCTTTAAAATCGAACAAGGCATATTATGAAGGTGGCACAATACCTTGGTTACTAAGCGGTGAAGTTTCTCAAGGGGAGATTTTTGAAAGTAAAAAGTTTATTTCAAAAGAAGGCCTAGTCAATTCGTCTGCCAAGATTTTTCCAGTAAACACTGTATTGGTTGCGATGTATGGTGCTACGGCTGGTCAGGTTGGAATACTTCGTTTTGAAGCGGCGACTAATCAAGCTGTTTGTGGTATTTATCCTAACAATGATGTGCTTCCTGAATATATTTTTTATGCAATGCTTTCTAAACAGTCTGAATTGATAGCTATTGCAACAGGAAACGCGCAGCCAAATATTTCACAGATTAAAATTAAGAATACAGAAATTCTTATTCCACCTCTCCCTGAGCAAAAACGTATTGTAGCAATTTTAGATGAGGTGTTTTTAAGCATAAGTCAGGCAGTTGCAAATGCTGAAAAGAACCTCTTTAATGCCCGTGAATTGTATGAAAGCTATCTTAATAACGTCTTTACACAGAAGGGAGAGGGGTGGGAAGAGAGGCCATTATCTTTGGCGTGTACTGTAGAACGAGGAAGCTCACCTCGTCCGATAAAAAGTTATCTTACTGATGATCCAGAAGGGGTTAATTGGATAAAGATTGGGGACACGAAAGGAATTGTTAAATATATACATTCAACAAAGCAAAAAATAACAAAGGAAGGTGCAAAGCGTTCACGGCGAGTAAACCCCGGTGATTTTGTGCTCACAAATTCAATGTCATTTGGGAAACCGTATATTATGGCGACAAGTGGTTATGTTCATGACGGTTGGTTTGTGCTTCGTATAGAAAAAAACATAAATACAGATTTCTTTTATTACCTTTTGAGCTCACGGGTAGTGCAAGACCAATTTCACATGCTTGCGGCTGGAGCGGTAGTGAAGAATATCAGTGGTGATTTAGTTAAGAAGGCAATTCTGCCGTTACCACCACTCTTAGAGCAAGAGCAGTTAGTTAAATCTATCGAAATGTTAGTTTCAGAAACACAACGACTGGAAATCATTTATCAGAAAAAGCTTGCTGCTCTGGCTGAACTCAAACAATCTATCCTGCAAAAAGCCTTCGCGGGTGAGCTACATTAATTTTTAATACTTTTACTCTCATTTTAATGCAACTTATTGTTATTAAATGTAATTATTGAATTTTTCGTAGTGATAGTTTGTTAGCTTCGCACCCTAAAAGTTACATAACGCGTTAATTTATACATATCATTTCAGATATGTATAGATATCGCGTAAATCTATACATATAATCAGAACATGTTTCAATTAGCGGCTTAACTATACATAACCATGACCTCATCATTGCCCCAATTACCACTTGCCAATGAATCGACGTTGGAGTCGGTGCCTATTCTAAAAAGCTTGGCACGGGCACATCGTTATCTTGCTGAACTTAAAGGGGTTGCGAAAACAATTCCTAACGAAGGTATTTTGATTTCGACGTTGACCATGCAAGAGGCAAAGGATAGTTCAGCGATTGAAAATATCATTACTACCCATGATGAATTATTTCGTGCTGATGTGCTGGAGAGCGAGAAAGTTAATCAAACAGCAAAAGAGGTTGAAAATTACCGGGCAGCTTTGAGAAAAAGTTATACGAAAACTAAGTCAACAGGGTTAATACGGACAAATGATATATTACAGATTCAGTCTGTTCTTGAACCCAATAAGGCTGGGGTGCGAAAAATACCCGGCACGGTGATTGGTAATGCAGATACAGGAGAGGTTGTTTATACCCCTCCACAACATCCAGATGAAATTAACGATTTACTAGATAATCTGGTTAATTACATTAATGATGATTCATTATCTGAACTCGACCCAATTATTAAAATGGCATTGATTCATCATCAGTTTGAAAGCATTCATCCCTTTTACGATGGAAATGGTCGAACGGGACGAATTATTAACATACTTTACTTGGTGAAAAATGGTTTATTAGATTTGCCTATCCTATATTTAAGTCGCTACATTGTTCAAACAAAATCAGAATATTATCGGCTATTGCAATTGGTTAGGGATGAAGATGATTGGGAACAGTGGATTGCTTACATGATAAAAGCCGTTGAAGTCACTGCAAGAGAGACCATCGAATTTATCAATCAAATTAGAACACTTGTAGCGGATACCAAGCAGAGAATGCGAGATGAATTGCCTAAGGTTTACAGTCAGGAGCTACTAAATAATTTATTTTTCCACCCTTATACAAAAGTTCAATTTGTGATTGATCAGGTAGGGGTTTCGCGCATAACTGCGACTAAATATCTCAACCAGTTGGCTGAACATGGTTTTGTTAGTAAACATAAAATCGGACGTACCAACTATTACGTGAATCAAGCATTGGTGGGTTTAATAGCCAAGCAAGAAGATGATAAAAAGAAGACTCTATAAAAAATAATTAAAGCTATTGGATGGCGAATAATAAATATGCATGAAGTCGGATTAAACGAAGCTGAAACTCGAGCCGAACTGATCGATCCTGTACTCGCTACTGCTGGCTGGGGCAAGGTTGATGGCAGTCGTGTAAGACGTGAGGAAGTGATTACTGCGGGTCGACTTATTGGCGGTGGCAAACGCGGTAAGCAGGACATTGCCGATTACGTGTTGGTTTATCGTGGTCAGAAGTTAGCGGTTATCGAAGCCAAAAGAGTTGGTTTGCCTGACACCGAAGGTCTTGCTCAAGCCAAACGCTATGCTGAACGTCTCCAATCCCGCTTTGCTTATTCTACTAACGGTAAAGGTATTTACCGTGTTGATATGGAAACAGGGCATGAAGATTATGTTTCTGCTTATCCTAGTCCTGATGAGTTGTGGAATGAGACCTTTGGCAAGGCAAGTAATTGGCGAGACCGTTTTTCCGAAATTCCGTTTGAAGATAAAGGTGGTAGCTGGGAAGCACGTTACTACCAGCACAATGCAATTAATAAAACATTGGAAACTATTGCTGACGGTACAGATAGAATTCTGTTAACACTGGCAACTGGGACAGGTAAAACCTTTATCGCATTTCAATTAGCATGGAAGTTATTTCATAGCCGTTGGAATTTGAAGGACTGGAAGAGTGATGGTGAGCCGAGTCGTCGTCCTCGCATTTTATTTCTTGCCGACCGCAATATTTTAGCTGATCAAGCTTATAACTCTTTTTCTGCTTTTCCTGAAGATGCTTTGGTAAGGATAGATCCTGAAACAATTCGTAAGAAGGGGATGGTGCCAAAGAATGGCAGTATTTTCTTTACTATCTTTCAAACCTTCATGTCAGGAACAGATGATGATGGTAATTCTTCTCCTAGTTTTGGTGATTACCCATCTGATTTTTTTGACTTCATCATTATTGATGAGTGCCATCGTGGTGGTGCGAACGATGAGAGTAATTGGCGCGGCATTCTCGAGTATTTCTCACCAGCCGTGCAGTTAGGGCTAACAGCAACACCAAAGCGTAAGGGGAATGTTGATACCTATTCTTATTTCGGTGAACCTGTTTATATTTATTCACTTAAAGAAGGCATTAACGATGGTTACTTAACGCCATTCAGAGTGAAGCAGATTGCTACTACATTGGATGATTATGTTTATACGTCTGATGACACGCTAATTGAGGGTGAAGTTGAAGCAGGTAAGCGTTATAGCGAAGATGACTTTAATCGTGTGATTGAGATCAAGGAGCGTGAAGCATACCGAGTTAAGTTATTTATGGACTCGGTTGATCAGAATCAAAAGGCATTGGTGTTTTGCGCAACTCAGGAACATGCCTTGGCGGTAAGAGATCTTATCAATCAGTATAAAGTGAGTACTGATCCTAATTATTGTGTACGCGTAACAGCAAATGATGGTTCTGAAGGCGAGCGTTGGCTACGAACCTTTCAGGATAACGAAAAGACTATTCCAAATATTCTAACTACATCGCAGAAGCTCTCGACCGGGGTGGATGCGCGTAATATTCGTAATATTGTATTAATGCGACCTGTGAATTCAATGATTGAATTTAAGCAGATTATTGGTCGAGGTACGCGTTTGTTTGATGGCAAAGATTACTTCACAGTATATGACTATGTAAAAGCGTATGAACACTTTAACGATGAGGAATGGGATGGTGAACCACTAGATCCTGAATCATGTAAGCGTTGTGGTAACAGACCATGTACGTGCGAAACGCGACCACTAGAGCCATGCGTTATTTGTGGGCAACTACCATGTGAATGTGAAGCTGAACCACCAGTGCCTTGTCCTGATTGCAATGAAATACCGTGTGTTTGCGAAAAGAAGATCAAGATTAAGTTAGCAGATGGCAAAGAACGTACTATTCAACATATGATGGCGACTAGCTTTTGGGATCCAGATGGTAAGCCAATGTCAGCCACAGAATTTATTAAGCGTCTCTATGGTGATCTACCAGACTTGTTTAAGAACGAAGATGAGCTACGTAACCTATGGAGTAAACCAGATACGCGTAAAGCACTGTTATCTGGTTTAGAAGAGAAAGGCTATGGCAGAGAGCAATTAGCGGCAGTAGGTCGTCTTATTGAGGCAGAAAAAAGTGACTTATATGATGTGCTCGCTTATATAGCCTTTGTAAAGAATCCTATGACCCGTGAAGAACGAGCTCTAGGTAGCAAAAGCCAAATTTTTAATCATTATGATTACCAGCAACAAGAGTTCTTAAGTTTTGTGTTGGAGCAGTACGTGAAAGAAGGCGTTGGCGAATTGGATCAGGATAAGTTACCTGACTTACTTGAGTTGAAGTACCACGCAGTAAGGGAAGCGACTGACTCACTGGGTGATGTAGCAACGATCAAAAATGTATTTACTGGGTTTCAACAGTATTTGTATGAATAGCTAACCGAGCTTTCAGGATCAAGCTGTAGGCCCCTTGTTTATTGGCACACAGATGGATCACATTATTATCATCACTTCTGGAACGGTAATTGCATTATATTATGATGTTAAGAAAGTTGACATTTAGCCGATATAAGATCAGAATCCGAAACCGTAATGCAAAGGGAATCGTATGATAAATCAAAAACTTATAAATAAAATCGAAAGCCCGATCAAAAGTATTAATGACCCGTCTGACATAGCTACTGTTGTATCGCATGCCGTTGAATTAGCTAAGCTGGGATCACAAATTCAAATGGCTCAGCAACCAGACTTAAGGTTTGAATCATCTTATAGCTTTAATCCGACATCAATTTCCGCTCTAAGCGTTTGATGGTTATATTTGTTCCGCTCTAAGCCATTGATGGCTATACTTACCCCTCTTATTAGTTGGGTAATGAAGGAATATTTATGCCTGGTTGGAGTGAGGTTTTAGGCGAGATTAAGCAAGAAGAGATTAACAATAAAGCTTCGCTACAGGCTAACCCTGCGGCTCTAGTTATTAATCCTACCGATAAAGTTAGAAAAAAATACCTATCTGAACTTTCTGCTCATACTGGACGAAACGTATTCCTTTATGCATCTTGCTGGCTTCAAAAGAGTCAGATACCTGGTGATCTCATCACTGTTCATCCGAGTGATATGGATGGATTTTTGGAATCAGTCAAGGGGGTTGATACTGACTTGGGGCTGGATTTAATCTTACATAGTCCGGGAGGGAGTCCAGAAGCTGCTGAGCAAATAGTCAACTATCTACGCCAGAAATTCGATAGCATTCGAGTAATTGTTCCTATGATGGCAATGTCAGCAGCGACAATGATGGCATGTGCTGCGGACTCCATTGTTCTTGCAAGACATTCAACGCTTGGCCCAACTGATCCTCAATTAACGATTAGGACAAATACGGGAGAATTGAGAATGGTTCCAGCATATGCGTTGAAAGCAGAATTTGAAAAAGCTGAAATAGCTGGGACAGATGGTGATGGTAAATACGCTGCATGGGCACCACTAATTGGGCAGTATTCGCCTGGCTTATTAACACTATGCAATAGCTCGCAGGAATTGACAGCCGAACTAGTTGGGAAATGGCTTGCAGCATATATGTTCAAGGGAGATGCAGCGGCAGCGGAAATAGCTGGTCGGTTAGCAGCTTATTTCGGACAACCTGAACATCATACCCACGGAAGACCATTGATGCGGGATCAGTTGAAAGATGAAGGTTTAGTTGTCGAGGATCTTGAGGATGATGACAAGTTTCAAGACTTAGTTATGTCTGTATATCACGCGGCAACCCATACCCTTGGCGGAACTAACGTAGTAAAAATCATTGAAAATAGTATGGGAAGATCATACATGAGGGCTGTGTAGACCAGAATCTACGTATTATTGTTCATTATATTAATGGCTCGGCTTACCGCAGTGCATGTCCACGATACGCCCATGTGATAAAAATTTCGTCGAAAAGTTTAAGTATGAAATATAATTATTCTCCAAATATTCTTTGATCTAATTGAGAAATGACTTGAGCGTTGTGAGCTTCAGACAGGTGGCTATAGCGTTTAACCATAGATAATGTTTTGTGCCCTAGTGTTTCAGCAATTTCTGCTAAGCTTGCTCCATTCATGGCTAGATAACTTGCGGCACTGTGCCTTAAATCATGAAATCTGAAATCATCGATTTCTGCTTTTGAGATAGCTTCTTGCCATGATGAACGAAGGTTTTGAGGTCTATTTCCTTTCCCCGCGAACAATAATTCAGTATCAATACGGCGTACTTTGTTTTTTAGTAATTCGAGCGCATGACCTGTAATAGGGACTACCCTAATTTCCCCATTCTTAGTGTCATGTAAGGTTATTTTGTGTTGATTTAGATCTACGTCAGACCACGTAAGATTCATAATCTCACCTTGTCGCATACCGGTAGATAGAGCTAATACAACGACTAGGTATAAATGTTCGTTATCTGATTCTTTACAAGCTTTAAGTAACCGAGCACGTTCACCGTCTTCAGCAAGAAAGCGAATACGACCATTAGATTCTTTGCTCTTTTTAACTTTCCTTGATGGGTTTTCATCAAGCCAGCCTAGGTCGTTGACAGCGTAGCTAAGACACACAGAGAGGGCTGCAAGGTATCGGTTTACAGTTGCAGGAGATCGCATAGTGCCTCTCGGTGTTTTCCCAGTAAGGAGAATCTTTTTACATTCGTTAATTCGACCAGAGGTTATATCCGATAGCATGTAGTGGCCAAGTAGATTTAGCCACCATTGCAATTGAGATGCTGTCTTTTTGCCGTCTTTTTTGTCAGGCACCTTATCAGCGATATATAGGTTAACGAGTTCAGAGAGAGTGTGACGCTGTGCTTCTCTTGTTTTGAAGTACCTACCATCACGAATGGCACTCTCAGTATCTTGTGCCCACTTTTTGGCATCTGTTTTTCGAGTAAAGGTTGCTCTTTCAGGAGGGCTTCCTTTCATACGAATTTCTACAAGGAAACTGGCAGTACCATCTTTGCGCTTGCGTTTACGTATTGATGCCATGAACGTGCCTAGATAAGAGAATGATAGATTCAGCCTACAATAAGACAAAACAAACTACAACAGGGGATATATAATCCCGTATAACTAGCTCTTAGTATATTGATTTATATATATTTAATTTATTTACAGGAAGTAAATGTCGCAACTTAGACGCAAATTGAGTCCAATTTCGTATTTTTATGAGCGTTAATCACATACGATTTTAGCTTAATTGTTGTACTGTTTTGTTAGCTAGTGCGACATTATTGCGACATGTCGTTAAGAGTGTAAATTTGGAAAGTAATTTAATGCTGTAGTAAAAGAACAAAAATGGTGGCCGGAGGTGGAATCGAACCACCGACACGGGGATTTTCAATCCCCTGCTCTACCGACTGAGCTATCCGGCCATTTGAATGTTGATAAAACGCGTCATAAAAACTGTTTTAACCGCTCG
>Ga0316207_10003257_pt1 | contig 15329 bp, 16 predicted proteins | sample 6weekpyrite_MG_FD_204943 | JGI IMG/M metagenome (GOLD analysis project Ga0316207, IMG submission 204943) | Microbial mat bacterial communities from mineral coupon in-situ incubated in ocean water Damariscotta River, Maine, United States -... | ecosystem: Environmental > Aquatic > Marine >... | reverse complement strand
TCTGGATAAAGTTGATTTACAGGTAAATGCGGGTGAAACCATCGCCCTGGTTGGGCCGAGTGGGGCGGGCAAATCGACACTGGCGAAACTGTTGATGCGTTTTCATGATCCGCAGCAGGGCCGCATTTTGATTGATAATGTAGATATAGCGGGGGTGACATTGGCCTCCTTGCGCGATCACTTTTGTGTGGTGTGGCAAAATCCTCTGGTGATTAATGACACTATTCGCGCCAATCTGTTGTTGGCCCAACCCGATGCTAATACGGAACAGTTGATTGAGGCCTGTGAGGCTAGTGGAGCCTGGGATTTTATTGAGGCGCTGGAAGGGGGGCTGGATGCCCGCATCGGCTCGGCTGGGGTCGAACTGTCGGGTGGGCAGTACCAACGTATCGCTATTGCCCAGGCGATGTTGCGTAATACGCCGTTTTTAATTATGGATGAGGCAACCTCAGCCCTGGATAGTCAATCGGAGCGGGTGGTGGTGCAGGCCTTGGAGTCTTTGCGTCAGGGGCGAACCACCTTTGTGATTGCACATCGTTTTTCGTCTATTCGCAATGCTGACCGCGTTGTTTATCTGAATGGTGATGGTTCAATCGTGGTTGGTTCGCATGAGCAGCTAATGGCTACCCATCCCTCATACCAGGCAGCCGTGGCTTGGCAATCCGATAATGGTATGCGGTCGGAAAATTGAAGCAGGGTATTGCTGAAAATATAGGAATCTAAAATGGAAAACGGGGAACCGAAGTTCCCCGTTTACATCGTATGGCGGTAAGCCACATAGATGGTGTGTAATGGACTCTCTTTCGAGAGACACGATATTGCGAACAATATCGATTTGGTAAGTATGGTTTGATAGTAGCAACCGATTAACGGCCGCGACCACCTCCGCCCATACCACCGCCCATTCCACCACCCATGCCGCCACCACCCATTCCACCCATTCCACCCATGGCGAAACTCCTTATGGTAAGTGTGATGTTACATGGTTGACAGTTCATCAATCCCATAAGCTTTGAGAATGATGGCTGTCGCCTAACTAAACCGAGTAACCGGCCTAGCCCCCCCTTGTGGTAACTATACTATCCCCTCGGAGGTGCTAGTTATAGTATTTATGGTTTCTTAAGTAAGCCTTAATCTGAACTGCTAAATTGCATTTAATTTCGTAGTTTTTTACTCGGTTTTTATTACTGTTTTGTTGCTAGCTAATTTTGTTATTATTGTAATAATTTATGGTTTTTCTAAGAATAGATTATGCGAATTTTATTGGTAGAGGATGATCCTCAGTTGGGTGCTGGCATGCGTGCTGCGCTTGAACAGATGGACTATATCGTTGACTGGCTGACTGATGGTCTGGAAGCTCGTCGTGCGCTTATGACCGAGCCATTCGATTTGATAGTGTTGGATCTTGGTTTGCCATCATTAAGCGGTATTAACTTGCTTAAAGAAATCCGTGAAGAAGGTAATAAAATCCCAGTGCTGATATTGAGTGCACAGGATACGGCTGCCGATCGAGTTGAGGGGCTAGACTGCGGTGCCGATGATTATATGATCAAGCCTTTTGATCTCGACGAATTTTACGCCCGCATTCGTGCCTTGCTTAGACGTAAAATGGATCGCGCATCACCTGCCATTATCTATGGTCCTATTGTTCTTGACCCAGCCGCACGCACTGTCACACTGGATGACAAGCCGGTATTTCTGCCATCAAAAGAGTTTTCAATTTTGTATTTGTTGCTTGAGAATTCCGGCCGGGTAATGTCGCGCGAGAAGATTGAAGAAAAGCTTTATAGTTGGAATGACGCAGTCGAGAGCAACGCGACCGAGGTTCATATTCACCACATAAGAAAGAAACTCGGTAAAGAGTTGATCGTTACCGTGCGTGGAGTTGGTTATATGGTGCCTAAAACGCCTTAGCAATCATACGGTTGTTTTTCTGCTCGAATACGCCCTGACTGTGTGATGATTACCGCACGGCTGTTTTTCTCCTCATAAGAATTCTTAAAACAAAAGTGGCCGTTTAAATTTATTTGGCCATTGGCTCTAAAGTTGATTTTGTTTGTGCTGTCTACGATGTAGGCAAACTCAAGGCTGTTGTCACTGGCTGGAATGACCTTGATAACCCTTTCATTATTACTGACGCTGCCGTTGTTGTCGTTATCCTGAAATAATATCAAACCATCACTCCAGTTTGCCGCATCGTTGCACTGATTGGCTGTCTGGCTTGTGCATAATACGGTGGTCATGCCGGAACGAACGGCTTCACTCTTGGCCAGGTTCAGCGCGATTACCAGTTCACTACTGGCTGAGGCGACTCGATTATTGGCAACAATGTTCATGAACGATGGTGTGGCAGCGCCAACAATAATCGCAGTGATTGATAACACCACCAAAACTTCAACCAAGGTAAAGCCATAAGAGGTTTTGTTTCTTATGAGTAAAGTATCTCTGCGCATCATGAGTTGCCTCCATGCAAACATGGTTTGGACTAATCGGTACCCAAAACAGCCTTGATACGTTTGAGGGCTTCAGCCAGGTTTTCCATGCTGGTTGCATATGACAAACGCATATAGCCCGGCGCGCCAAAGGCAGATCCTGGTACCAGGGCCACCTCGGCTTCATTCAAGAAAAAATCAGCCAAGGCGACATCATCCTGTGCCTCGCGATGGCAGTTGATAACGCCGTGCATGGATGGAAATGCGTAGAACGTACCTTGCGATTCGATGCATTGTACGCCATGCATGGTATTCAATTCTTTGACGACAAAGTCATGGCGTTGCTTGAAGGCCTTGAGCATTTCACCAATACATGCCTGATCGCCTTCCAGGGCAATCTGCGCCGCTACCTGTGAAATAGAGGTGGGGTTCGAAGTGCTTTGTGATTGAATCTTTTTCATTGCCTGGATCAATGGTTTTGGTCCAGCGGCATAGCCGATACGCCAGCCAGTCATGGAGTAGGCCTTGGATACACCGTTAAGGACGATGATGCGGTCATACAGGTCAGGGCAGGCACTGAGGATATTGCTGAATGGTTCGTCAGCCCAGAGAATGTGTTCATACATATCATCAGTAGCGATCACCACCTGTGGATAGCGACGCAACACTTCGCCCAGCGCTTCCAGCTCGGCTTTGGTGTAGGCCACGCCGGTCGGGTTGGATGGACTGTTAATGACGAACAGGCGGGTGTCATTGGTAATGGCATCTTCCAGTTGTTCGGGGCTGATCTTAAAGTTTTGTTCAATACCAGCTTCAATCACAACAGGTGTGCCACCGCCAAGGATGACCATATCAGGATATGACACCCAGTAAGGTGCCGGGATGATAACCTCGTCGCCTGGGTTGAGTATGGCCTGGGTCAGGTTGAAAAAACTTTGCTTGCCACCGCAAGAGACCAGCACCTGGTCGGCGTTGTAATCAAAACCGTTGTCACGCTTGAACTTAGTAATGATGGCCTGTTTTAACTCTGGGGTTCCGTCAACTGCGGTATATTTGGTGAAGCCATTATTGATGGCTTCGATGGCGGCTATTTTTATGTGGTCCGGGGTATCAAAGTCCGGTTCGCCGGCGCCCAGGCCAATAATGTTTTTACCTGCTGCACGCAGTTCCTTGGCTCGGGCGGTAATGGCCAAAGTAGGTGATGGCTTGATATTCTGGACACGTTCAGAAAGACGGAAGTTTTTGCTCATCAGGCCCTCGCAGCATGCTTTATGTATGTCTAACCCAGTAAACTGGAAACGATCTTGGCGAAATAATTTTCTACGCTTTTTGTAAAGAATTATTTCTAAGGTACTAAATGTTAATATTACTCGATTAAACCCCATTGCAGAATCCCTATGAGCAAGCCTTTTACAATTAATTCACCCTTTGAACCGGCTGGTGATCAGCCGAGTGCTATTGCTGGTATGGTTGAAGGTCTGCAAGATGGTCTGATGCACCAGGTGTTGCTGGGGGTGACCGGCTCGGGCAAGACCTTCAGCATCGCCAATGTGATCCAGCAAGTGCAGCGCCCAGCCTTGATCCTGGCTCCCAACAAGACCCTGGCGGCACAGCTATATGGCGAGATGAAGGAATTTTTTCCCAATAATGCGGTGGAGTATTTTGTCTCCTATTATGACTACTATCAGCCCGAGGCCTATGTGCCGTCGTCTGACACTTTTATTGAGAAAGATTCCTCCATTAACGAACACATTGAACAGATGCGGCTGTCGGCCACCAAGGCCATTCTTGAGCGCAAGGACACTATCATCGTCTCCTCGGTTTCCTGTATCTATGGTCTTGGTGATCCGCGCTCTTATTTGAGCATGGTGCTGCACCTGGTTAAAGGTGATAGCGTTGATCAACGACAGATCCTACAGCGTCTGGCCGAGTTGCAATACACGCGTAATGATCTTGAACTGTCGCGCGCCACCTATCGGGTTCGAGGTGATGTGATTGACATCTATCCGGCCGAATCCGATGCTGATGCAGTGCGGGTGGAGCTGTTTGATGACGAGGTTGAATCCCTATCATTTTTTGACCCGCTCACCGGCGAGGTGTTGCGTCGGGTGCCACGCCTGACTATCTATCCAAAAAGCCACTACGTTACCGGCCGCCAAACCCTGCTTGATGCCATCGACCTGATTAAGGTCGAATTAAAGGAAAGGCTTCAATTTCTGCGTGATAATGACAAACTGGTGGAGGCGCAGCGGCTGGAACAGCGCACCATCTTCGATATCGAAATGATACTGGAGCTGGGTTACTGCTCTGGCATTGAAAACTATTCCCGTTATCTTTCCGGTCGCAACGCTGGCGAGCCACCACCAACCCTGTTTGATTACCTGCCTGATGATGCCATCCTGGTGGTGGATGAAAGCCATGTCACCATTCCCCAGATTGGTGGTATGTATAAGGGTGACCGTTCGCGTAAACAGAACCTGGTGGAATACGGTTTTCGCCTGCCATCGGCGCTGGACAACCGGCCGATGAAGTTTGAAGAGTTTGAACGGATTGCGCCGCAATCGATCTACGTCTCGGCGACGCCCGGGCCGTACGAAGATGAACATGGCGACAAGGTGGTTGAGATGGTGGTGCGTCCTACCGGTCTGATTGACCCTGAGGTGGAAATACGGCCGGTTGCCAGCCAGGTAGATGACTTGTTGTCCGAGGCCAATAAACGTGCTGCGAAAGGCGAGCGGGTGCTGGTGACTACTCTAACCAAACGCATGGCCGAAGACTTGACCGATTACCTAACTGAGCATGGTGTGCGGGTTCGTTATCTGCATTCCGACATTGATACGGTTGAGCGGGTTGAGATCATCCGCGACCTGCGCCTGGGTGTATTTGACGTGCTGGTAGGGATCAACCTGTTGCGCGAAGGGTTGGACATTCCAGAAGTGTCGTTGGTAGCCATCCTCGATGCAGATAAAGAAGGTTTTCTGCGTTCGGAACGTTCTTTGATTCAGACCATGGGCCGTGCCGCCCGTAACCTCAATGGCCTGGCAATTTTGTATGCCGACAAGATTACCGGTTCCATGCAACGTGCGTTAGACGAAACCGAACGCCGCCGTGCCAAGCAGGTCGCCCATAACAAAGAGCATGGCATAACACCACAAAGCGTCATTCGCAAAGTTGCTGATGTGATGGAGGGCGCCTATGCCAGTGCCCATGGCGATGCTAAAAAATATGCCAAGGTAGCTGAGGAGGTGGTTGAATACGCCGCCATGCCAACAGCTGAGCTAAACAAGAAAATTAAACAGCTTGAACAGCAAATGTATGAGCACGCCCAGAATCTTGAATTTGAAGAAGCTGCCCAACTGCGTGACAAAATCAAACGTGTCCAGGAAGCCGGTATGGGCTTGGTTGAACATGGTTCGGTGTGAGCTTTGCCTGTTGTTTATAACAAATTAAAGGCATAATCCGGCGCACAAGATTTGAAGGAAAATACCGCATGAATACCGAGCAAACATTAATGCAGCGCTGTGATTCAAAGTGTGAACTCTGCGCTTCAGATTCAGGCTTGGTTGTTTATGAAGTGCCACCTGTTAGCAACCCAAGTGCAGATAACAGTATTGTGGTGTGTGGTGTCTGTAATGAGCAAATTAACAATCCCGGTAATATGGATGTTAATCATTGGCGTTGTCTGAATGACAGTATGTGGAGTCAGGTGCCAGCAGTTCAGGTAATGGCCTGGCGTCTTTTAAAACGTCTTTCAACAGAAAGTTGGGCGCAGGATCTGTTTGATATGCTTTATTTGGATGATGAATTGAAGCAGTGGGCTGAGGCTGTTGCTGATGATAGTGACGATGACGTGATTCCAACTAAAGATAGCAACGGTAACGTATTGCAGGATGGTGACTCGGTCACGCTTATCAAAGATCTTGATGTTAAAGGTGCGGGTTTTACCGCCAAGCGTGGTACAGCGGTGCGTGGTATTTCCTTGACTTCAAATCCTGAACAGATTGAGGGCCGTGTTAACGGTGTACGAATTGTTTTGTTAACCTGTTTTTTGAAGAAGTCATAATCCTCTTTAGGTATCAAACCATAAAAAGACCGCCATTTAGGCGGTTTTTTTATGGCTATTAATAATAAATTATTTCGGTGATAGGAATACAGAGTAGCTACGCAGCATGCGGCCATTGCCCGAGTCGATGGAAAGTATAAATTCCAGCATAGGTTCTCGTATTAATCTTCTTGAGGTGATCTTGATGTGAGGTGACTGGCCTTTCCTGATTAATTCAATGATCAGGGAATCCAATATTTTTTCACGCTGAATGCCTGTGCGTAGAAATTCTTTTTTTGAGGCAAGGCCTACCTCTAATAGGCTAAGTTCAGCTTTGGTAACTGAAACTTGAATGGTGGCATGTAAGGGTTGATTGAGTGCCGAGTGGAGCTTTATGTCAGCCACTGCCAAGGCTTGTGCCGAGCCTGGCATCAGCAGGGCGATGAGACTGACAAGAGCGCTCATTATGAATTTAAATACATATTTTTCAGGTTTATAATTCATCTTTCCTCACTGTATACCGGCATTATAAATGAAAACTTAAAAGGGTAGTTCCATGTCCAGGTGTAGTTTACCTTGTTGGACTGTGGCCGATTTGAGTACGCTCTTTGCCATTTTTTGGCGCAGGTCATGGTCTTTTAGTTCATAAACAAAAATCATAGGCAGTGCTTGCTGGCTCATACTATTGGCCATTTGCTGAATGCTGTTTGCCAATTCATAACTGGTGTTGGCAAAGCGTATGTTTTTGATTTTTGGATCGTGAAGGTAAAATTGATGGCTTTGCTGCCGGTATTCAAGTTTGCCGTCTATTTGTCCACGCCCTGCGATGGCTAGCATGCCTGGCATTTCGGCATGAACGGTTACTTCAAGCCCAATTCGATTGGTTTTCTCGTCTAATATAACGCTTGGGCTCGAATAGCGGACCTTTGAAAAAGGTGTTTGCTGGGTGATAGGGAAGTAGGCTTGTGCATAACGTTCTAATTCTGCCTTACTCAATTCAAGGGTGTAAGCAGATGCATTTATTGAGATCGTGAACAGTGTTAGTGCAATAAATAATTGTTTAAATTTTGACATGGTTAGGCCCGATTGTTGTGACGTTACATGCTGTCTAATAGTTAGTAGAATATTAGAACCTGGTGAAAGTGCGTATAATCCCGTTGCCAGTGGCTGGTAGATGTATTTGTTAGCTCGATTCTACGTGATTTAAAAATAATAAAAATACTTATAAAGCATAAACTTAAAAGATATTCGGAATTATAGATGGAAAACTTCACCCCCGTTTCTGCATTGATCGGTGGCGCTCTGATTGGTTTGAGTGCCACGCTATTGCTGCTGTTCAATGGCCGATTAGCCGGTGTTAGCGGCATTCTCAGTGGTATTTTTGTTCAGCCTGCCGGAGATCGTCTATGGCGACTGATGTTCGTGGTTGGCATGATTGCAAGTGGTTTTCTGTATCAATTTTTCGGCCCGGGTGGTTTTGAAAACTACACCGATGTGTCGTTGCCAGTCTTGCTGGTTGGCGCCTTTCTGGTTGGTTTTGGTACCCGCATGGGGGGTGGTTGCACCAGTGGCCATGGTGTTTGTGGCATTGGTCGTATCTCACCGCGCTCTATCACGGCCACCTTTGTCTTTATGGGAGCAGGGCTTGTGACGGTCTATGTCATGCGCCATGTGCTGGGAGTTGCGCAATGAAACAAAACCTATTGGCTTTGATTGCAGGGTTGTTGTTTGGTCTTGGTTTGTGTGTCTCTGAGATGGCTTCTCCAGGCAAGGTGCTCAATTTTCTTGATGTTGCCGGCAATTGGGATCCCAGTCTGATGCTGGTGATGGGCGGTGCCCTTGCCGTGACGATAGTGGCGTTTCGTTTGATTTTGAAGCGTCAAACACCACTGTTTTCAGCTGACTTTAAACTGCCAGACGGTTCAAATGTTGATAAGCGTTTGTTGTTAGGCGCGACGTTGTTTGGTATCGGTTGGGGCTTGATCGGTTATTGTCCTGGACCTGTTATCACGGCCTTGGGCTTCGGCCTGACTTACCCGGTGTTTGCTTTTGTTGCCATGGTTGCTGGGTTTATGGTTCATCGGTTGATATTCGAACGAAATCCATAGTTATTTGCCCAAGCCGCAGCCAAGCATCATCATCGCCTCGTGTGTGCTGAGAAATACCTGGCCCGGCTGGAGACGTTGCAGGAAGGGTGATTTTTTCAGTCTATCCATGACCGGGCCTTTAACTTCTGCCAGGTGCACGGTCACGCCAGCCTCTCTAAGACGATCAACAATGGTGTCCAGTGCTTCTAGGGCGCTGGCATCAATCATATTCACTGAGCTGCAGACAATTACCAGGTGTTTGGCTTGCTGGTTTTCCGCGATCAGATTAATGATGGTGTCTTCGAGAAAATTGGTGTTGGAAAAATAGAGACTTTCATCGACACGCAAGGCGATCACGTGCTGGCAGGTTTTGACTTCAAAGCGGTCAATATTGCGAAAGTGTTCGCTATTGCCAACGCGGCCGACAACTGCAACGTGGGGTTTGCTGCTGCGGTGTAAATAAATGCCTATAGAAAGGCAGGCGCCAGCCAGGATGCCGACCTCGACGCCCAATGTTAAGACCATAACAAATGTTACCAGCAGTGCCAGTGCATCTGCCTTGTCGTATAACCAGGCATGTTTGAATGCCCTATAATCGATTAGTGCGCTTACCGAGACGATGATGATGGCGGCCAGTACGCTATGGGGCAGAAAGTAGAGTAGTGGTGTTAAAAATAATAATGCTACTGACATTAGGATTGCGGTGATGATAGATGCCAGCGGAGTGTTAGCCCCCGAGTCGTAGTTGACCATGGAGCGGCCAAACCCCCCGGCTGTTGGGAAACCGCCCGATATTGACGCGCCAAGGTTGCAGACGCCGTGTGCCAGTAGTTCCTGATCGGCATCGATTTTCTGTCGTTTTCGAGTTGCTAAGGCCTTGGCGACAGAGACGCTTTCTAGATATCCGACAGTGGCGATGATAAAAGCGATGGGAAACAATTCTCTGACCAGGGCAATATCAATGTTGGGAATTGATAGGTCGGGCAGACCAGCAGGTATGGTACCTATAATATTGACGTTGGCATTCTTATCCAGCGTCAGCCACCAGACAATTATAATTCCGCTGCAGACAATAATCAGTGGCCCTGTACGAGAGATAATATCAAGGGCTGTTGTTGATAGTTTTAACTCGCCAAGTTTGCGTAACCAATTACTGCGCATGATCAGCATAATGGCGACGCTGCTGATACCGAGCATGGTTGTTACCAGGTTTATCTCACTTAGGTGCGAAGTTATGTTGGTGAGTGCTTCTGGTAGATGTATTGTTCTTGGTGTCTCCAGGCCAAGCAGGTGCTTGAGCTGGCTTAAGATAATTAGCACGGCGGCAGCACTGGTAAAACCGGATAGCACTGGATGGCTGATGAAGTTAATTATTGAGCCAAACTGCAACATTCGCATCAGCAGCAGTATTACCCCGGACATACATGCCAGGGTTACAGCCACTGTCAGAGCTTGCTCCTGTCCCAAAAGATCCATTTCTATAATGGCTGAACCAACGATTAATGATACTAATCCCACAGGCCCTACTGCTAAGGTATGGCTGCTGCCGAATAGGGCGTAGAGTATGATCGGTAACAAACATGAATACAGGCCAATCTGTGGTGGCAGCCCGGCAAGCATTGCATAAGCCATTGCCTGGGGAATGAGTACGATGGTGACGATTATGCCGGCATTGATGTCACCACCAAGCAGTTCACGCCGGTATTTCGGCAACCAGTCCATGATTGGCAGCATGCTTTTTGATTTGTTTAAGCGGGATTGATTGCTCATTGCTGGCTTATTAGGAGTTAATGATTAGGATTCATTATACATATTCAAAACTATCTGGCGTGTCGGCTAGCAGACGTTAAAAAACCGCCAGCATGGCGGTTTTTTGTATTGGACCAGACAGTTGTTTATTCGCTTTCGTTAACCCAGCCTTGAAGCGCTTCAATGATAGCCTTGGCCTGGTCAGCACTGGAGATATTGAACTTGGACTTCTGCATGTATTCACCATTACGTTTTTGATAGCGACGGATGGTGTATTTTTCCTTGGCAAATTCCTCTTTCTTGGCATCCCAGTCCTGATAACGGTAGATCAATGTTGCCCATGCACCCTTGGTCAGGATTTTTTTATCGAGTTCTTTAACCAGAACCTGGTCATCTTCAGAGTACTCAATGGTTAATTCATCTACAGTTGCAGCCATTTTTTCCTAATCTCCATTCATGTGTGGGTGTGTGTGATTGCCGTTAACTATAGATTTAGTAGCGACAAATACATGACAAGCATTATATGCTATTGCTAAGTGTTTTTATTAAAACTGTTTATAACCATATTGAAGTAAAGGCTATAAGTAAAGGTATGTAACAATTGCTCGTTACAATAACAAAATCAATAGACAAGGAGAGTATAAAAAATGGCCAGTAAACCAGACTTTGAAAAGATTGGCTCGTCTGTGCTTGGTGGTGAGTTGACCCTCAAGGAGTGTGAGGTTCTAAGCAGTATTATGAATGTGCGAGAGCTAAAGGCTGGTGAGCGCCTGGTTGATGAGAGCGGCACAGAACACACCCTGTTTGTACTGGTTGAAGGCAAGCTAAAGGTCATCAGTGAATCCGAGGGCGAGCAACAACATGTTTATACTATGAAGGTGGGCGAGGTTGCAGGTACTCGCGCCTTCGTTGATCGCACTCCACGTAAAGCAACGCTGGAAGCTGATGGTGATAGTGTTGTTTATACCCTCGAGCCGGGTGCCTTTGAGTCATTGTTGCTGGCCCATCCTGGTATTGTATATAAGGTAATGCGTTCTATCTTTCGCATTACCCATTCAAACCTGTTGCGTATGAATCAGGAAAAAGACCAGTTATCTAACTACATTAACAAGACCCATGGTAGGTACTGATTTTTTAGCTTATTACATTCTAAAGGGGCCTGGTGGCCCCTTTTTTATTTGGCTGTGCTAGAATCCGCCTTCGCCTGAACTTCGAATCGGAACTTTGAAGACGTTTCAGGTTGAAACCAGTTTATGGTGGCTCACGTCGGTCACCTCGCAACGATACGTTACGAACTCCGCCAGGCCCGGAAGGGAGCAACGGTAGTAATGGACTCGTGTGCCGGGGAGCGGCGGGCGTGGGCCGCCACCTATTTCCAGTTATTTCTAGCCATTTCCAGTCGTGTGATCGAACCTTTTTTGGGGTAGAATCATGGCCCATGTTAATTATTTTTCCTGACACCAAGCCCTGTTTTCGGAGCGGCGAATGAGTTACCAGGTTCTGGCGCGCAAATGGCGGCCGAAGAGCTTTCCTGCCATGGTTGGACAGGAGCATGTACTGCGCGCCCTGATTAATGCGCTAGACAATGACCGTCTCCATCATGCCTATCTCTTCACCGGTACCCGCGGTGTTGGCAAAACTACCGTCGCGCGTATCTTTGCCAAATCACTCAACTGTGAAAACGGTGTGACCTCAAATCCATGTGGTGTGTGCAGTGCCTGTACCGAAATTGACCAGGGCCGTTTTGTTGATCTGATTGAAGTGGATGCAGCCTCACGAACCAAAGTCGAAGATACTCGTGAACTGCTGGAAAATGTCCAATACGCTCCGACCCGTGGTCGCTTCAAGGTCTACCTGATCGATGAGGTGCACATGCTCTCCAGCCATAGCTTCAACGCCTTGTTGAAAACGCTGGAAGAGCCACCGCCACATGTTAAATTTCTGCTGGCGACGACTGACCCACAGAAACTACCAGTGACCATCCTGTCGCGTTGCCTGCAGTTCAACCTCAAACGCATGGCGCCGGAAATGATTGCCGGTCACCTTGAGTATGTCCTGACTGAAGAGGGTATTAGCTTTGATAAACCTGCCGTCATGCAGGTTTCGGAAGGTGCCGATGGCAGTATGCGTGATGCGCTCAGCCTATTGGATCAGGCCATTGCCTATGGTGGTGGCAAACTGGTTGATGACGAGGTACGGGCGATGCTTGGCACCATCGACCGCAGCTATGTTTACAAACTTTTACAGGGGCTAGCCGACTCGGATGCTGTCAGTATTCTGGAAACTGTTAATGGTCTGGCCCAACAAGGATTGGATTTCACCGCTGTGTTGGCCGAGCTGGTGTCGCAACTGCACAAGCTGGCGCTGGCCCAGGTGGTTCCACAAACGGCTGAAGGCCTGGCTGACCAGGAAACCATAACAGCACTTGCTCAGGCAATCTCGCAGGAAGATATCCAGCTTTATTATCAGATTGGCCTGATTGGTCGGCGTGATCTGCCTTTTGCACCAGAGCTGCGCAGCGGTTTTGAGATGATCATGTTGCGTATGTTGGCCTTTCGTCCAGATGCCAGCAGTCAACAGCGGCAAACCACGAACGCAGCACCGCAGCCTGCCCGAGCAAGCACGCCACAATCAACTACAGCAGCTCCGAGTTCGTATTCCAATACAGGTTCAGGTTTTGCCGCGCCGCAGGCTGAAGCAGTGGCTGCGGCTGTATCAGAACCCAGTTCTCCCGCGACAGCGGCAGGATCATGGCATGAGATCGTTGCTCAGCTTGGTCTGAGGGGCATGGCGCAGCAGCTGGCGGCCAATTCTGAGATGGTTGGTCGTGATGGCGCTGTGATCCGATTGGCCTTGTCATCTCAGCATGTGTCATTGCGTAGAAAGACACTGGAACAGCAGCTGCAGGATGCCTTGCAGAATTATTTTGGTGAGCCTATAACTCTGGAGTTCAGCACTGCGGCGGCTGCCCAAGTGCAACATACCCCAGCGGTGATAGATAAGCGCCAGGCTGAGAACCGGCAACAGGCTGCGGTCGATGCCATTAACGCTGACCCCAATGTGCAGCGTATCCAGGAAAGTTTTAATGCACAGGTTGTGACTGACTCTGTGCGACCCGTTGAATAATTCATAATTTGTAGTAACAGTTAAATATTTAGAGAGGTTGATTATGTTAAAAGGTGGTTTAGGCGGTCTGATGAAACAGGCCCAGAAGATGCAGGAAGACATGCAAAAGGCTCAGGAAGAACTGGCCAATATGGAAGTGACCGGTGAAGCCGGTGGCGGTCTTGTGAGCGTGGTGATGACTGGTCGTCATGATGTGCGTCGTGTTTCTATTGATTCAAGCCTGATGTCAGATGACAAGGAAATTCTTGAAGATCTGATGGCCGCAGCGGTGAATGATGCTGTCCGTCAAGTTGAAAAGATGTCGCAGGAAAGAATGGCGGGTATGACTGATGGTATGGGGCTGCCACCGGGTATGAAGCTTCCTTTCTAGGCTAGATTTAACTCAAGGGGAGAGCGATGCTTCTCCCCTTGAGAATCCCCAAGTTTTTGAATGCTGCTATCGCAGCGAGTTGTTTGAATGAAAGAAACCTCCCTTATTGCTGACCTGATTGAGGCATTGCGCTGTTTGCCTGGTGTTGGGCCAAAGTCTGCGCAGCGGATGGCCTATCACCTGTTGGAACGAGATCGTGATGGTGCGCGTCGTTTGGCTTCGGCGCTGGACCAGGCCGCCGAGCATGTTGGTCACTGTTCTTGTTGTCGCACCCTGACAGAACATGACTTGTGTTCTGTCTGTGCCAGTCCCAGCCGTGATCGTTCGCTGTTGTGTGTGGTTGAAATGCCTACCGATGTGGCTGCAATTGAACAATCCAATATATTCAAGGGGCTCTATTTTGTACTGATGGGACACCTGTCACCACTGGATGGTATTGGTCCTGACCAGATTGGCCTGGATGTGCTGTCTAGCCGTTTGGCAGAGGGCGAGGTGAGTGAAGTCATTCTCGCCACCAACTCAACCGTTGAGGGGGATGCCACAGCCCATTACATTGCAGAACTGGCACGTGCCTATGAAATTAGCGCCAGTCGTATCGCTCGGGGCGTGCCAATGGGAGGCGAACTGGAGTACATCGATGGCGGAACACTTTCACATGCTATGTCTAGTCGTCAGCTGATTTAGTTATAAGGAGAATAGAGTGGTAAGTGGTACCTTAATATTTGCGCTGGCCACCTATGCCTTGATGGTTTGGGCTTTCCTGTGGGCCAAAAAACGCATCTTTCACGTGCCAGTGATGGTCTCGGTGATGCTGGTCGATATCTGTTTTCCTGTTTATCTGGTCATGACTAAGGATTGGTACCGACGTTTAATTGAGCAGGGGGAAATTCTCTCGTTCATGATCTGGATGCATTTCATTCTAGTACTGTTTCTTTATGCGCTTTATTTTTTGCAGATTCAGTCGGCGATAAAGCTGATGCGTGGTGACGAAACTATTCGCGACGAACATCGCAACCAAGGCAAAGGGATTTTAATTGCCAGAGGCCTGGTGATTTTGTCTGCCGCCATGTTGATTGAACCTGCCCACCCGGTATAGAGTGTTATAAGATTTACTGAAAGTGTGACTTTGAAATGCAATTAACCCTATACACCGATTATTCTCTACGTGTGCTGATTTATCTTGGTATTCGCCCGGGCCAACAGGCAACCATAACCGAGATTGCCAAGAGCTATGGTATTTCACGCAATCACTTGGTCAAAGTGGTGCACAACCTGTCAAATATGGGCTACATCAATACCAGTCGCGGTCGTGGTGGTGGTATGTTGTTGGCGCATAATCCGAAGGATATTAATGTCGGTGAAGTGGTGCAAAAGACCGAGGCCAACTTTGATCTGGTGGAGTGCTTTGATAAGGAAAACAATACCTGTCCAATTTCACCTGCATGTGCCTTGATTAAGGCACTAAAAGTCGCTCGTTCCAGTTTTCTTGATGTGCTTAACCAATACACTCTGGCAGATGTGGT
>Ga0316207_10003256_pt1 | contig 15339 bp, 19 predicted proteins | sample 6weekpyrite_MG_FD_204943 | JGI IMG/M metagenome (GOLD analysis project Ga0316207, IMG submission 204943) | Microbial mat bacterial communities from mineral coupon in-situ incubated in ocean water Damariscotta River, Maine, United States -... | ecosystem: Environmental > Aquatic > Marine >... | reverse complement strand
CGTCATATCTTGCACCGTTAATCTAGTCAGTGAGAGACGAAAAAGAATATTTTGCGGGATTTACTGATATGCATCATATTTCAGCCTCGCAGTTAAAATCTTTTAAGCCTAGAATGAAATGATATTAATTAAAGGGGCGGCCTTTTGTCTGGGGCATTTCTTGCATTATTAAAATCAATGACCGGAAGCCTGCGTGACTTGCTACCGATTATTCTGGTAATCGCTTTCTTTCAGCTGTTCGTTCTGCAACAGCCCATTCCGAATTTTATAGAAATTATTATTGGCACACTGTTTGTTGTACTCGGCCTGACATTTTTTATTTATGGTCTGGAAATGGGCCTCTTTCCGATAGGCGAAAGCATGGCCAATGCGTTTGCACGAAAAGGCAGTGTGCTCTGGTTATTACTCTTTGCCTTCGCATTAGGCTTTGGTACCACCGTAGCTGAACCTGCTTTAATTGCTGTTGCAGATGAGGCAGCTCAGGTTGCTGCTAATGGCGGCATGATAGAAGACTCGCAAGCATCCATGAATGCCTATGCCTCTGGCTTGCGCTACACCGTCGCCTTTTCTGTCGGTCTGGCGATTGTAATTGGTGTTATGCGAATCCTCAAAGGCTGGTCAATTCAATATATGATTATGGGCGGCTATATACTCGTCGTTATTATGACAGCCCTTGCACCGAAAGAAATTATTGGCATCGCCTATGACTCTGGTGGTGTGACAACCTCAACGATTACCGTGCCACTGGTAACGGCGCTTGGCGTTGGCCTTGCCTCATCCATACAGGGGCGTAATCCGATGATTGATGGTTTTGGCCTGATTGCATTTGCATCATTAACACCGATGATTTTTGTGATGGGCTATGGGATGTTAATTTGATGGCCTTACTACAGGAGCTACTCACCACCATCTTAAATACCGTTTATGACGTTATCCCAATTGTCGTCATACTGTTTGGTTTTCAATTTCTGGTCATTCGACGCCCGGTACCTAATTTAAAACGCGTACTGATTGGTTTTATTTACGTGCTGATTGGTCTATCGCTTTTTTTACTGGGTCTGGAAAAAGCACTGTTTCCACTTGGTCGACTCATGGCTGATCAGTTAACTAATCCCGCATTCATCTATGAAAGCATTCAGGGTTCGCTGCAAACAATACACTGGGCCGATTATTACTGGGTTTATATTTTTGCTTTTGCGATAGGCTTTAGCACTACGGTAGCCGAACCCTCTCTAATTGCGGTGGCCATTAAGGCGAATGAAGTGTCCGCTGGGGCTATCGGTATATGGGGCCTGCGTATTGCAGTCGCGATTGGTGTAGCCATCGGCATTTCGCTCGGCAGTTTTCGAATTGTTAGCGGCATGCCTATTCATTACTTTATTATCAGTGGTTATGTGGTTGTGGTGATACAGACTTTTTTTGCACCTAAAATGATTGTGCCACTGGCCTATGATTCAGGTGGCGTCACAACATCCACCGTCACCGTGCCGCTGGTGGCCGCACTTGGCCTGGGGCTAGCTGAAACAGTACCGGGGCGAAATGTTTTAATCGACGGATTTGGTCTAATCGCGTTTGCCAGTTTATTCCCGATTATGTCCGTAATGGCGTATGCGCAGTTATCCGAATACCGTGCAAAATGTTCACGTTAATTTTATTGAGAGAGGCTAACCATGCACTTCAAACTCATCATTGCGTTTGTTGAAGATTCAATAACCGATAAAGTAATGCAAACAGCGCGTGATGCCGGTGCCACAGGTGCAACCATTATCAGCAATGCGCGCGGCGAAGGCTTAAACAAATCCAAAACGTTTTTTGGTTTGTCGCTGGATACGCAACGGGATGTGCTGTTGTTTCTGGTTGAGCAGCATCTGAGCCGGCAAATTCTGGAAAAAATAGGCGAAGTTGGCGAGTTTGATACAGGCCCCGGCACAGGTATTGCTATTCAGATTGATGTGGAAGATGCGGTCGGCGTTGCCCATCAGGTCGAAAAACTAGTCTCTGTTGTGGAGGATGAATTATGAGTGATAGAAAAGTGATCCGTGTGAAAGATGTGATGAAAACGCAGGTCGACATAGTCGATGGAAAAATGACCGTGCTTGAAGCGCTAAAAAAAATGCATCATATAGAAACCAAGGCGCTAATTGTTGATAAACGCAATGAAGACGATGAATATGGCATGGTGCTGCTCTCAGATATTGCGAAAAATGTCCTGGCCAAAGACCGCTCACCTATACGGGTCAATATTTTTGAAATCATGTCCAAACCAGTGATTACCGTTGACCCCTATATGGACATTCGCTACTGCGCGCGTATGTTTGAACAGTTTGGTCTGGCTCGCGCACCTGTTGTGGAAAATAGAAAAGTCGTGGGGGTGATCAGCTTTACCGATATGGTCTTGAAAGGTCTGCTCGAATTTGAGTAGGTGATAAATAAATTTTCAGCATAAAAAAAGCCGACTGGAAGGCCGGCCCCGTACATTACGGATTCCACGCTAGATTTAAATGTTTGACCCGACAAATCGTTTCCAGAGGAAATGTGATACTAGTGCCACATAAGCATCACACGAGCGGGAAAAGAGGTTCATTAACTCAAATTTCCGAGCTTAGATCAATACCTTCTATCTGTAATCATGTATAAAAAACAGGGGAAATTGCACATCTCTACATTTTGCCCTATATAAGAATTTCACCATATTTACCTTGAAGATCACGCGATATGCGCCGACTTAGGGTAGAATCGATGGTTTACCTTAGCTTAATAAATACTGGGCACAAATGACCGAATATGCGCTTATTTTAATTAGCACCATCTGGGTTAATAATTTCGTTTTAGTGAAATTTCTTGGCCTGTGCCCGTTTATGGGTGTTTCTCGTAAGCTGGAAACCGCCATGGGTATGGCGCTGGCCACCACCTTTGTACTCACACTCTCTTCTATCTGTAGTTATCTGGTCAATGAATTTATACTAATTCCGCTGGATATCGCCTATCTGCGCACCATCATGTTTATCCTGGTGATCGCTGTAGTCGTACAGTTCACCGAAATGGTGGTGCATAAAACCAGCCCGCTACTGTATAACGTGCTGGGCATTTTCCTGCCACTGATTACCACCAACTGCGCGGTACTCGGCGTCGCCCTGTTAAATACTCAGGAACAACATAATTTCCTGCAGTCCGCCTTTTACGGTTTCGGCGCTGCGCTTGGCTTTTCCATGGTGCTCATTTTATTTTCCGGCATTCGTGAACGCATCGCCGTGGCCGATATACCCGAAGCCTTTCAGGGTAACGCGATTGCGATGATTACCGCCGGCATTATGTCACTGGCCTTTATGGGCTTTATCGGGCTGGTGCATTAACCGCTTATGTCGATATTAATTGCCGTATTAACACTTGCTGTCATCGCTGCCCTGTTCGGCCTGCTGCTGGGTTATGCCTCGGTAAAATTCCATGTGGAAGGTGATCCGGTGGTCGACAAAATCGATGCCCTGCTGCCACAAACCCAGTGCGGCCAGTGCAGCTATCCGGGATGTCGCCCCTATGCCGAAGCTATAGCCAGCGGTGAAGCCCAGATTAACCAGTGCCCGCCGGGTGGAGAATCAACCATGCTGGCGCTATCAGATCTACTCGGTGTTGAACCGATTCCGCTGGATGAAGAGCATGATGATACGCCGGAAAAAACCGTGGTATTTATCGATGAAGAAACCTGTATTGGCTGCACGCTCTGCATCCAGGCCTGCCCGGTAGACGCCATACTGGGTGCGGCAAAGCAGATGCATACGATTATTGAAGATGAGTGCACTGGCTGCGACCTGTGTATTCCACCCTGCCCGGTAGACTGTATACATATAAAACCGGTCAAGGTGGAGCCAGACACCTGGCGATGGCCACTGCCCGCACAGCAGAATACCGCACCCAAAGCCTGATAAAGAACCTGATAACAGAACACAAAACCTATAAGCAGAATTCACAAACCTATGTCGAGCAACTCACACCAACTCTGGCACTTTCATGGCGGCTTAAAACTGCCGGGAAACAAGGCCATGTCGACAGCAACACCTGTTGCCAGAGCATCCCTGCCTAAACAGCTTGTGGTGCCGGTACAGCAGCATATTGGTGAAGCGGGAAAGCTCCTGGTGCAGGTGGGTGAACATGTACTCAAAGGGCAGACGCTGGCACAGGCCAGCAGTTATGTCAGTGCATCCATTCATGCACCGTCCTCTGGTACAGTCATCGAGATTGATGAGCGACCTATACCCCATCCCTCTGGCTTAAGCGCGCTTTGTGTGGTGATTGAGACGGATGGTGAAGACACATGGGTAGAACGCACGCCCATTAGTAACCCGCAGAGTAAATCGCCCACTGAATTACGCCAGATTATTCGCCAGTCAGGTATTGTCGGGCTAGGGGGTGCCACCTTCCCAACCGCAGTAAAAATAAACCCCGGTAGCCATGCGCCCATCGATACACTGATTATTAATGGCGCCGAGTGCGAGCCCTTTATCAGCTGCGACGACATGCTAATGCGCCACTATGCCGAAGAGCTTATTTCTGGCAGCCAGCTGATTCAGTATATGGTGTCTGCCAGACACTGCATAATTGCCGTTGAAGATAACAAGCCGCAGGCGATTGCCGCCCTGCAGGACATCATCAAGCAGCAGTTACTGCATACCGTCAGCGTTATCCCGATCCCCACGCTCTATCCCACCGGCAGTGAGAAACAGCTGATAAAGGTACTAACCCACAGAGAAGTGCCGAGTGATGGCTTTCCTTCTGACATCGGTATTCTCATGCAGAATGTGGGCACCGCTTATGCGGTACATAAGGCGATTATCGATGGTGAGCCACTGATTTCGCGTATCGTGACGATTACCGGTGAAGGTATCCAGCAGCCTCAGAACATGCATGCTCTGATTGGCACATCCATGTCGGAACTGATCGAGCAGGCTGGCGGTTACCATAAAGATGCCGCCAAATTAATTATGGGTGGCCCAATGATGGGCTTTACGCTAACCACAGATCACCTGCCCGTGACCAAGGGCTGCAACTGCCTGCTGGTTGAAAACACAGCGGAACAGGCGCCTGCTACGATGCCCTGTATACGTTGCGGCGCCTGCGCCACCGCCTGCCCTGCCCAGCTACTACCACAACAGCTTTACTGGCATGCCAGCTCCAAAAATTTCGATCTGGTACAGGATTACCACCTGTTTGACTGCATCGAGTGTGGCTGTTGCAGTTATGTCTGCCCCAGCCAGATACCGCTGGTGCAATACTATCGCTTCGCTAAAACAGAAATCTGGAATCAGGAACGCGATCGCACGAAGTCGGATCATGCCCGTGTGCGTCATGATTTCAGGCAGCAGCGCCTGGAACTGGAGAAAAAAGAACGTGAAGAAAAGCTGCGCAAGAAAAAAGAAATGCTGGAAAAGAAAAAACAACAGGAAGCCGCAGAGAACAGTAGCGAAAAAATCGTAGACCCGAAAAAAGCGGCTATTGAAGCAGCCATGAAACGCGTGCAGGAAAAAAAAGCGGCACAGCAAACTGACACCAAATCCAAATAATCACTTCAGGAAACTACATGCAATTTAAAACCGCCAGTTCACCGCACACCACACAGGCAAGTAGCGTGCAATCGCTGATGTTTAAGGTGCTACTGGCAATGGTACCGGGCACAATTGCAATGATCGTGTTTTTCGGCTGGGGTGTGCTGATTAATATCCTGCTGGCCAGTGTTGTCGCATTAAGCTGTGAAGCGCTGATGCTATGGATACGCAAGCGCCCGATCAAACCTTATATTACAGACGGCAGCGCGCTGCTGACTGCCTGCCTGCTAGCCATCGCTCTGCCACAACTCGCCCCCTGGTGGCTGACGGTTATCGGCACCGCCTTTGCCATCATCGTAGCCAAGCATCTGTATGGGGGCCTTGGCTTTAATCCATTTAACCCGGCTATGGTGGGTTATATTGTGGTTATTATTTCATTCCCCAAAGAAATGACCCAATGGGTTCCACCACTACTGGAAGACTATACACTGCTGAGCTTCAGTGAAACCATGCGTGTCATTTTCCTTAACGAGCTGCCACTAAATTACGGCTGGGATGCCATCACCATGGCAACCCCACTGGACACCGTAAAAACTCAGCTGGGGCTTGAACTCAGCATTCATGAAATTGAAACGCACGACCAGTATGGCCCCATGTTTGGCACCATTGGTGGCTTTGGCTGGGAATGGGTCAATGGCCTGTTTCTCGCCAGTGGGCTGTATTTATGCGTGAAAAAAATTATCGACTGGCGCATACCGGCAGGGGTTCTTCTGGCATTGCTGGTGCTGTCGAATGTTTTCGCGTTATATGACTATGCATCGTTCACACCCCCTACCTTTCACCTGTTTAGTGGAGGCATTATGCTGGGTGCATTTTTTATTGCCACAGACCCGGTAAGCGCCGCCACCACCAGTAAAGGCCGCTGGTTGTATGGCCTGGGCATCGGCGCTTTTATTTACATCATTCGCACCTGGGGCAGCTACCCTGATGGCATTGCCTTTGCCGTTGTGCTGATGAATATGGCCGCACCCTTACTCGATTATTACACCATGCCTCGTGCCTTTGGGCACCGCTGGAACGAGTTCCCTCATCACCATAAAGGAGATGAGGATGAGCATTAAACATCAGATCATTGCCAGCGGCTTGATCCTCGGTATGTTTGCCATTATCGGCACTGCCCTGGTTGGCATTACCCAGCAGACCACCGCTGAACAAATTAGCGAAAACGAACGCCAGGCTTTACTGCGCAAATTAAATCAGATTTTGCCACATGACAAATACGACAATGATTTACTGCAAAGTACGCTGACGATCGCGGCAGATGATCGACTAGGTCAGCAAGAGGCCGCAACTATCTACATTGCCAGTAAGCAACAACAGATTAGCGCGATGATTTTTCCGGTGATTGCACCGAAAGGCTACAGTGGCCCCATTAAAATGCTGGTCGGTATTAATATAGATGGAAGTCTTGCCGGTGTGCGCGTCGTAAGCCATAAGGAAACCCCAGGACTGGGGGATGCCGTAGAAATTGAACGCAACGACTGGATTCTGGGCTTTAACCATAAATCACTGGAAAACCCGAAACAGAAAAACTGGAAAGTTAAACGGGATGGTGGCGAATTCGACCAGTTTACCGGTGCGACAATTACCCCACGCGCTGTGGTACAGGCCGTGCATTTATGTTTGGTATACTTTAATCGGCATAAAGCTGAATTAGTTGCGCAGTATCAACAGCAATCCGTGAGTCACGTCGAGAGAAAATAAAGCCGACGACATAATGAGCATAATATTATGAGCGAACGTAACTACAACGAAATCACTAAAAATGGCCTGTGGAACAATAATGTTGCACTGGTACAGCTACTGGGCTTATGCCCGTTACTGGCGGTAACGGGTACCGTCATTAATGGCCTGGGATTAGGCCTTGCGACCCTGCTAACCCTGGTTGTTTCCAATGGCATTGTATCTATTATTCGCCACTGGGTTCGCCCCGAAATACGTGTTCCCGTTTTTGTACTGATTATTGCATCTGTAGTGACGGCCATAGAACTGGCGATGAATGCCTGGCTTTATGATCTGTATATTGTGCTGGGTATTTTTATTCCACTAATTGTAACCAACTGCGGCATCCTCGCACGTGCCGAAGCTTATGCCTCGAAAAACGCCCTGTTACCCTCGCTAACCGATGGTTTCATGATGGGTGTTGGCTTTACTCTGGTACTTGTTACGCTAGGCGCTATTCGTGAAGTGCTGGGCTATGGCACCTTACTGAGCAACGCACATTTAATGTTTGGTGAAGCAGCTCATAGCTGGACGCTGGTATTAGCCGATGATTACCCGGGATTTCTGTTAGCGATATTACCTCCCGGCGCTTTTCTTGGTATGGGCTTAATCATTGCGCTGAAAAACGTTATTGATAAGCACATGCAAAAAACCTCTAGCACACCGATTGCGGCCAGTGAAACAACCGCACCTGCTTCAGTCTAGCACCTTACAACGGGCGACTGGCAACTCATGAATAAACTGAAACGGGCAGAGATTTTCACTCGGCTGCGCGCAGAAAACCCAAACCCGACAACCGAGCTTGAATACAGTTCGCCCTTCGAACTACTGGTCGCAGTTGCACTTTCAGCCCAATCAACAGACAAGGGCGTAAATAAAGCCACGCGAAAACTATTTGCTGTCGCAAACACGCCTGAAAAAATATTTGCACTGGGCGAGGAAGGTCTTAAGCAGTACATAAAAACCATCGGACTTTACAACACCAAAGCCAGTAACATCATCAAGACCTGCAAAATACTAATGGATGATTTTGACTCGATCGTGCCGGATGATCAGAAAGCACTGGAATCCTTACCGGGAGTCGGCAGAAAAACCGCCAACGTCATTCGCAATACAGCATTTGGTCACCCGACTATGGCGGTTGATACACACATATTTCGAGTATCAAATAGAACCAGAATTGCACCGGGGAAGACCGTACTCGAAGTCGAAAAGAAATTATTAAAATTCATACCGGAAGAGTTTAAACTGGATGCTCATCACTGGCTCATCCTGCATGGCCGTTATACCTGCATTGCACGTAAACCCCGTTGTGGTTCCTGCGTAATTGAAGACCTGTGCGAATTCAAACAGAAAAATATCGAATGAGATTTAGGCTAACGGAATCACCATGTTTGGTAATGATCGCAACCAGCTAAGACAGATGTATAAACAGGCCTGGGAAAAATTCCAGCAAAACCTGCCATTAACATCACTTGAATCACAAATTGCCAGCGTGATTCAGGAGCACCCTGAATACCAGAACTTTATCAGCCAGCTGGAAAAAGATTTTCTGGCTGATACAGGCGAAGCCAATCCATTTCTGCACATGGGATTACACCTTGGCCTGAGAGAACAGCTTGCCACCGACAGGCCTGCTGGTATTAAGCATATTTTTCAGCAACTTGTACACCAGCATGGCTCAGCTCATGATGCGGAGCACAGCATGATTAACTGCCTTGCTGAAGCGATGTGGCTAGCACAATCAAACCAGCAGGCACCTGATGAAGCCCGCTATCTAAACTGCCTGAATGCGCTGCTAGGGCATGCACCTTCCAGTTAAGCAAATCAATAAATTCTAACACTCACGTTCCATCTCTCAGTCTTGCTATATCAAGTGATACCAACAGGCCGACTGTACGGATCATGCCCAGGAAAAAATGTGAACTTGTATTCAAAGCGGCTGTCTAATCACTTGTATCAGGTGATCGCTTCGGGCTAGACTCAGGTTCGTAAAAACAATCCACCTCATAAGGTATAAAAAATATGAAAACACTATTAAACAAATCAATTATTGCTGCATTAAGCTTTTTATTCGTCATGGCGATGAGCCCTGCTAACGCCGCAGAAAACCCATTTGGCATGAGCCAGGCAAGCACCGATATGCACGTTGCTAGCAACCACGAAGGCAAATGCGGTGAAGGCAAGTGTGGTGACAGCATGAAAGAAGGTAAGATGAAAGAAGGCAAGTGTGGTGACAGCATGAAAGAAGGTAAGATGAAAGAAGGCAAGTGTGGTGACAGCATGAAAGAAGGCAAGATGAAAGAAGGCAAGTGTGGCGACAGCATGAAAGAAGGCAAGTGCGGCAGCAGCAGAGACAGTGAAATGAAAAGCAAATGCGGTAGCGAATAAGCTTATCGATTTACACATCTTCATTGTTTGAAAAAAGGCCTCGGATAATCCGGGGCCTTTTTTTATGGATTATTTTTCCTTACTATCTACCGTTTCTCTTCAGGCCTGCTACTTTATAAGTAAGTGACCAGAGAGATCACTCATCAAAATAAACATAATACGTAGATATTTATATGACTAATAGCCCTGTATTACTGGGTATGCTTGAAATTCTTGCCATACTGTTTGTAACTGCCATCGGTATTTCTGTAATTGCCTTTGTCGTAATTTACATAATTGATAGAACACAGACCACTCACGCCATTCGCCGCAATTATCCGGTTATTGGCCGCTTTCGTTACTGGTTTGAGCATCTTGGTACATTTTTTCGTCAGTATTTTTTTACCATGGACCGGGAAGAGCTTCCTTTCAATCGCGCTGAACGCTCATGGATTTATCGTGCTGCAAAAAACATTAGCAATACGGTCGCCTTTGGCTCAACCCGAGATTTAAAGCCTGCGGGAACGGTGATCTTCGTTAACTGCCCTTACCCGACACTGGACAAAGATGCCGTACTGCCTCATGCAATTACGATTGGTGTGGAATGTCGTCATCCTTATACCACTACGTCTATGTTTAACATTTCCGGCATGAGTTATGGCGCACTATCAAAACCAGCGATCACTTCACTTTCACATGGTGCGCGTAAAGCCAACGCCTGGATCAATACAGGTGAAGGCGGACTCTCACCTTATCATCTGGCAGGTGGCGCAGATATTGTGTTCCAGATTGGTACTGCCAACTATGGCGTTCGAGACGAGGAAGGAAAACTTTCTGATGAAAAATTAAAAAAAGTTGCTGCGCACGACGAAGTAAAAATGTTTGAAATAAAACTTAGCCAGGGAGCCAAGCCCGGTAAAGGCGGCATATTACCCGGCGGTAAAGTAACCGCAGAAATTGCGGCGATTCGTGGTATTCCCGAAGGTGTTGATTCCATTAGCCCAAATAGAAATCCTGAAATCAACTCCAATGAAGAATTACTCGATATGATTTATCGGATACGCCAGATCACGGGAAAACCCGTTGGCTTTAAAGCCGTTATTGGAGCCTATGGCTGGATAGAGGAATTATGTGAATTAATACAGCAACGCGGTCTCGAATATGCACCCGACTTTATCACGATTGATAGCGCGACCGGTGGCACAGGTGCCGCCCCCATGAGCTTAATCGATTATGTGGGTCTGCCAATACAGGAAAGTCTACCGCTGGTTGTTGATACACTCAGTGCATATGGTTTACGTGAACGTGTAAAAATCATTGCTTCTGGAAAACTCATTACACCTGCGGAAGTTGCCTGGGCGATATGCATGGGCGCAGATTTTGTGGTATCTGCACGCGGCTTTATGTTTGCACTTGGCTGCATACAGGCATTACAGTGCGATAAAAACACCTGTCCAACGGGTATTACAACGCATGACAAATCATTGCAACGTGGCCTGGTACAGACACAGAAGTCATGGCGCGTCACACATTACATTGAAAACATGATTCACGAAATTGGTGTTATTGCGCACTCTTGTGGCGCCAGTTCACCGCGAGATCTAAAACGTCATCACGCTCGTATTGTCCAGTCTAGCGGGCGTTCTAAATCACTCGATGAGCTGTATCCTGATACAGGCAAGGTAAATTCAGCAGACTGATCTCATTGATATATGCAAAAATGACAGAAGTGCGATTTCAGATTTCATGTTATGGCTAGCTGCCCACCGTCAAATGCTTGCAGCTTGACTTTATTTAGATGCATTCACTCGTCATTCACTCGTCATTCACTCGACTCTATTACGCGCTTTATTAATACAGCTTATCAGCTGATTTTTTCCCTCATCACTAGCAAATGATTTATTCACCACAAAAGAAAGCATATTCAATAACTTAGCCGCATTAAAAACGTTCTTTTTATCACTCTTTATAAAATCGATAATTTTTTCTGCGCGGGCCGCTTTTTTCTGATTAATTAATTTACTTGGCTTAATACGAGAACTGTTTCTACACTGCTTCTAATCGCCAGCAGTTGAGGAGAAGACTATGGAAATTAATATGTCAGACGTTATGCTCCATATTGATGAGGAACTCAATAGCAAGCAACAGACTCTGCTGGAATCGCAAATGCGAGATCAACAGGGCGTCGTCGCTCTTGGCTATCATGAGACACAACCACATCTGATGATCGTAGAATATAACCAGGATGTCACATCGGCCAAACAGCTATTACATACGGTTAATGACTTTGGCTTACATGCAGAAATTATTAGTTTTCTGTAACGGCAATTCAACTGAGTGGCTAATCAAAAATCTTTTGCCACCAACGACGTCGGTTGTTGGTGGGCTGTAATGCTTCCTGTAAATTAACCGGTTTCATTTTTGACATGACCCAACCCGGCAAAGGTGGGTTATCACTAAAGCCACAACTCACGCCCAGATTATGTGGATCGAATATTTTTATAAATTCTGGCTGTTGATGATTATCGGCATATACAATGCCACAATAATCTTCATCATGCTCTCGACGCAATAGCTGATCGATTTCATCGATAAATTTCAGCACCTGCTCTTTTTCTGTGGTGCTCTCAGGGGCGTCTTCACCGATGGCGTATACATACCAGCTGTCATCAATCTGAGGTTTAAGGGTTTCCCAGAAAGTCGCAAGTTGCTCCCAACGCATTAACGACTCGAAACGGCCCTGTTTAAATCGGGCCACATAGGGATCTGAATATTGTATGTCCTGCGTCATCTGATTTGATCCATTACACGTTAGTTTGCCAATGACTGTTTAAGCCAGTTTTGAATATCACGAATCCCACTATGCAAAAAATCGGCGTTTTTATACGCGTTCGCGATCATAATAACACCCTGTAATTTAGCCAGCAGGTTCAGTGACAGTTCTTCAGATCGAGAAGCCTGTCCCATGTTCTGTAGCTGTTTTTCTATCCATTGTTTTAGCAAATCGAACACCGCGGTTAATCTTGCCTGCGATACTTCACTATCCTGTTCCTTGGCCAGCTCCGAGCTAAGCGTACCGATGGGACAACCATATTGCAGAACGTCTTTTTCCTTTTGCAGGGGGAAGCGGGTGAGGCTCAGCAAACGCTCAAGCGGCTCTTCCGACTCACTTTCACAGGACAATAACATTTCACTATAGTCACCCAGCCTGGCATCTACCACCGCCGCCAGAATATCTTCTTTGGTTTTAAAGTAGTAATAAAAATTACCTCTGGGAATACCCGTTTCATCTGAAATATCACTGAATGAAGTCTGGTTGTAACCACGTGAATAAAACAGGTGGTCAGCCGCAGCAACGATGCGTTGACGATTAGCTGATCCTTTAGTGCCCATAAATTTACCTGTGTAATAATCGATAGACTATATGTTAGCCTGCAGGCTGCTGGAACTTGCAGTTGACTGTCTGTTATCAGACAATCGTATGATTTATTAGACTGCATTTCAAGATGAAACTGATAAGCGGTTAATATTTCACATATAATCAACAACTTACTTATTTACAACTAACAGGCCAGGACATCTTATGCATGCTCTGCAGATAACTAATCTCACAAAAACATACAAGAACGGCACAGTGGCATTAAAGGGAGTGAACCTCACGGTTAACGAAGGTGACTTCTTTGCCCTGCTCGGCCCCAACGGTGCAGGCAAATCCACAACCATTGGCATTATTAGCGGCCTGGTCAATAAATCTGCCGGACAGGTAACGGTATTTGGCCACGATTTCGATACCGAGATTAGCGCCGCGAAATCCTGTATTGGCCTGGTGCCGCAGGAATTTAATTTTAACCAGTTCGAACCGGTACTGGAAATTGTGGTGAATCAGGGCGGCTACTATGGCATCCCTCGCCCGCTCGCCCATGAACGGGCCGAACATTATCTAAAACAGCTGGAGCTATGGGATAAGCGCGATGTATCGGCGCGTGAACTTTCGGGCGGTATGAAGCGCCGGCTGATGATTGCACGCGCGCTGGTACATAATCCTAAATTACTTATTCTTGATGAACCGACGGCGGGGGTTGATATAGAAATACGTCGATCAATGTGGAAATTTCTCAGCGACATCAATCGTCAGGGAACCACCATTATTCTTACGACACACTATCTCGAAGAAGCCGAAAGCCTGTGTAAAAATATTGCCATAATTGATCACGGTTGCACTATCGAACACACCAGCATGAAGGCGTTGCTGGGCCAGCTAAATACAGAAACCTTTATCTTTTATTTTCAGTCTGCATTGCAGAATAGCGAAGTACTTAATCAGGGCAAGCTTGCAGATTTTGATATTGAAGTTCTGGACGACACCTCGATTGAAGTCAGTTTTGATGAAAACACCCACATCGATAGCTTTATTATATTACTGACAGAACACGGGATTCATGTGGTGAGCATGCGGAATAAAACCAATCGACTTGAACAACTGTTTATGTGTCTGGTGGATAAAAATAGAAATAATGCTGCACTTGCTGAGACATTACAACAAACTTCACAACAGGCTTCACGGGCGGAAGAATTAAGATGACGCTGAATGAAAAATATCAGGCGCTAAAGACCATTATAATACGCGAATACCTGCGCTTTATTCGCATCTGGGTACAAACTGTTTTACCACCTGCCATCACCACTGCTTTATATTTTGTCATTTTTGGTAATTTAATTGGCTCACAGATTGGTGATATTCATGGTTACAAATATATGGATTATATTGTCCCGGGCTTGATTTTAATGGCCGTTATTACCAATTCCTACGGCAATGTAGTGGCTTCATTTTATAGTGCCAAATTTCAGAAAAGCATTGAAGAGCTACTGGTATCGCCCACACCAAACTATTTAATACTGCTGGGCTACGTGGCCGGTGGTATTGCCCGCGGCATGATTGTTGGCGTTGTGGTAACACTGGTCGCCATGTACTTCTCTGACATTAACATTCATAGCTACAGCATGAGTTTACTGGTGTTCTTTCTTACTGCATCGCTGTTTTCTATTGCCGGATTTATTAATGCGGTTTATGCCAACAGTTTCGATGACATCAGCATTATCCCTACATTTGTGCTCACACCACTGACCTACCTTGGCGGAATTTTTTACTCGATCGAAATGCTGCCCGAGTTCTGGCAAAGCATTTCGCTGGCCAACCCGATTCTCTATATGATTAATTCTTTTCGCTATGGAATGATTGGCAGTAGTGACATCAATCTAAACACTGCGCTGATCATTATTATCGGCTTTAATATTGCACTGTTCAGCTATGCAATACGCTTACTCAATCGCGGCATTGGTATTCGCCAGTAATTTGCGTTTCTACGGGTGATATTATTTACGATATCACCCGTCCATCTTTAACAATCATAAAACCTTATAAGGTGTAAGCTGTTATTTGTATCACTTGAACTACACTCCGGTCATATAAACAATTTTCTAAGCACATCATTCAAAATCACTGTGCTTTTCAAATGGAACCCGTAAAAATGCAAGCATCCGACCTATTTGTAAAATGCCTGGAAGAAGAAGGTATCGAATATATCTTTGGTGTCCCCGGTGAAGAAAATGCCGACTTCATGATGTCGCTGGAAAAATCAGACAAGATCCG
>Ga0316207_10003254_pt1 | contig 15343 bp, 11 predicted proteins | sample 6weekpyrite_MG_FD_204943 | JGI IMG/M metagenome (GOLD analysis project Ga0316207, IMG submission 204943) | Microbial mat bacterial communities from mineral coupon in-situ incubated in ocean water Damariscotta River, Maine, United States -... | ecosystem: Environmental > Aquatic > Marine >... | reverse complement strand
CTCGCAGACGATCCTCGATCGGATCATAACCCGCTTCATTGGCCAGTAGCGAAAGCGCAGCAGTGTCGGTATTGTTCTTCATGGCGTGATCTCCCTGGCGGTTGCTGCCGCCGGTTGGGTGGGTTCACGTCACCCGGAGGTTACGCCACCTTCAAATTTCCACCACCTTCGCGACACGACCCCGCCATCGCTCCAGCCACTATCCAGATCGCTCACCGTGGTTGAGACCCCGTAGATTTCCCCCGACAATGTCGCTACGTAAGAAAGCTGTGCCACCCCTGGCATCCCTTCGGTATGCGCCCCCACGCATGTGAAAAGAGGTGACAGAGCAAACAGGAGGTTTCTTCACGGTTTTGTGGCAGGGGTTTGGCGTTTAAGAAGACTTGTGCGGATCGGACAGGAAGAGGGCGGCAATGACAGCGACGATTCTCTTGACCGGGGGGGCCGGCTACATCGGATCCCACACTTATGTGGCCCTGGCTGCACGGGGCTATAGCGTCCTGATCCTGGATGATTTCTCCAATGCAAAGCCGGATGTTCCGGATCGTCTGGCGCGCATTACCGGGGCACCGGTGCGCGTAATCCGCGGCTCGGTTCTTGACCGGGGCCTTCTGGACCGGATCTTTGCCGAGACCCGGATCGACGCGGTGGTCCATTTTGCGGCGCTGAAAGCGGTGGGGGAAAGCGTCGACCGCCCGCTGGCGTATTTCGAGACCAATATGGGCGGGTTGACCACGCTGTTGCAGGCGATGGGCCATGCCGGGTGCCACCGGCTTGTGTTTTCCTCCTCGGCCACGGTCTATGGCATCCCCGACGACACCCCGACGCCCGAAACCGCACCGCGCCGCGCCATGAACCCCTATGGCTGGACCAAGATCGCGGGCGAGGAGATGCTGGAACAGATCGCGAAGTCCGATCCAGCCTGGGCGTTTGGCATCTTGCGCTATTTCAACCCGGCCGGGGCGCATGAAAGCGGGCTCATTGGCGAAGACCCTTCGGACATCCCCAACAACCTGATGCCCTATATTGCAAAAGTCGCGGCGGGTGAGTTGCCGGCCCTGCAAGTCTTTGGCGATGATTATCCGACCCCGGACGGCACCGGGGTGCGCGACTATATCCATGTCGAGGATCTGGCCCATGGGCATGTCCTGTCTCTGAAACATCTGCTGGAGACGGGGCAGAGCCACTTGGCCAATCTGGGAACCGGGCAGGGATATTCAGTACTGGAGATGCTGGCCGCCTACGCGGCCGCCTCCGGGCGCGCCTTGCCGCATGAGATTGTAGCCCGCCGCCCCGGCGATGTACCGATCTATTGCGCACGGGTCGAACGTGCGGCGGAAATTCTGGGGTTCCGGACCCGGAAAAACCTGGAGGATATGTGCCGCAGCAGCTGGCAATGGGTCTCGACCCAGACAAAGAGCGGGGCAACCGGCCCATAGACAGACCTGCCCCGAGGCTTGCGCGATCCGTTCGGAAGAGGGTCGTTGACAGGATCTGGTCAAAAAGGAATTGAGAAGGATATCCGAATTGCCCCCCAAGTTTGGCACAAGCGGCCTGCGCGGCCTGGTCGTCGAGATGACGCCCGGGCTGATATCAGACCATGTTGTGGCGTTTCTGGCCGCCTTTCCCGACATTCGGGAACTTTATATCGGCCGGGATCTGCGCCCCTCTTCGCCCGATATCGCCGAGACCGTGGCCCAGGCGGCGCTTGGGGCCGGGGTGAATGTGGTCGATTGCGGGGCCCTGCCGACGCCGGCTCTGGCGCTGACTTCGATGGCGGCGGGTGGCGGTGCCATCATGGTCACCGGCAGCCATATTCCTGCTGATCGCAACGGGCTGAAATTCTACACGCCGGGGGGTGAGATATCGAAGGCCGATGAGGCCTCCATTCTGGCCGGCCTGGGCAAGGCCGCGGGGGCCGTGCCAACACCGGGGCGCAGAACCATCGACAGCCAGGCCGGGGCGCGGTTCGTGGCGCGCTATCTGGAGGGGTTCGGATCCGACGCTCTTAAAGGGCTGCGCATTGGTCTTTACGCGCACAGCTCGGTTGGGAGGGATCTCCTGGCCGAAACCCTGAAGGGGCTTGGTGCCGATATTATCGAACTGGCCCGCTCCAAAACCTTCATTCCGGTCGATACCGAAGCGGTGGATGATGCAACCAGGGCACTGCTGCTAGCCTGGGCGGGCGCGCACACCCTTGATGCGCTTGTCTCCACGGATGGCGATGCCGACCGGCCAATGCTGGCCGATGAAAGGGGTGCCATTGTTCCGGGAGACCTTCTGGGCCAGATCACCTCGGCGGCATTGGGGGTCGAGACGCTGGTCACGCCGGTCTCCTCCAATTCGGGGGCAGAGGCGGGCGGGCGGTTCCAACGCGTTATCCGCACCCGGATTGGATCGCCTTATGTAATTGCCGGAATGGAAGCGGCCAGCGGCAGGGTGGCAGGGTATGAAGCCAATGGGGGCTATTTTCTCGGGTTTGCCGCCGACGGCCCCGCAGGCAAGATAGCCCCGCTTTGGACCCGCGATTGTTTCCTGCCCTTGATTGTGCCGCTGACACTGGCGCGCCACAAACCGCTGAGCGGCATCCGGGCCTCTGAACCCGGTGGGGTTACCCGGACCTCACGCCTGGCCAATACGCCTACCGCTCTTTCGGCCATCCTGACCGGTGATCTGAGCACATCGCCCGAAGCCCCGCAGGCATTTCTGGCCGCCTTTGGTGAAATTCTGTCAAAGACCGATTTTACCGACGGAGTGCGGATGCAAACGGCCTCCGGAAAGGTCATGCATATCCGTCCCTCGGGAAATGCCCCGGAATTGCGGCTTTACGTCGAAGCGGAAACCGCCCGGGCAGCGGATGCATTTCTGAAAGCCGGATTGGAAATTCTTTCTCAAAAGATCAGCCAAATCCGCGCAGCGGCCAAATAAGGTTGCGACCCCAAGAAACTCTGGACTATCAGACAATCAAAACAACCTGAACGCAGGCTGTAGTAATTCGAAAAGAGCATGGCAATGAAAAGAGCGTTTATTACCGGAATTACAGGTCAGGACGGTGCCTACCTTTCCAAGCTGCTGCTTGAAAAAGGATATGAGGTTCACGGCGGTGTGCGCCGGATTTCGCAGCCCGAAACGGTGCGGCTGGAAAAAATGGGCGTGTTGGACGATGTGCAGCTGCACGAGTTCGATTTAAGCGAGATGAACAACATCTTCCGCCTGATCCGCGATAATCCGGTCGATGAGTTCTACAATCTGGCCGCCCAAAGCTTTGTCGGATCCTCCTGGGATCAACCAATCTATGCGGCCGATGTGAACGGCGTCGGCGTGGTGCGCATTCTCGATACGCTGCGCACGCTGGCCCCCGAAACCCGGTTCTATCAGGCCTCGACCTCGGAAATGTTCGGCCTCGTGCAAGCGGTGCCGCAATCCGAGGCCACGCCGCTCTATCCGCGTTCTCCCTATGGCGTGGCCAAGGTTTACGGCCATTATATCACCACAAATTACCGGGAATCCTTCGGTATGCATGCCTCCTCGGGGATCTTGTTCAACCATGAAAGCCCGCTACGCGGCAAGGAATTCGTGACCCGCAAGATCACGCTGGCACTGGCGAAAATCGCCCGTGGTGCCAATCAGCCGGTAGCGCTTGGCAATATGGATGCGCAGCGAGACTGGGGCTTTGCCGGCGACTATGTCGAGGGCATGTGGCGGATGCTGCAACAAGATGAGGCCGACAATTACGTGCTGGCCACCGGCGTCACCACCACGATCCGTGATTTTGTCACATTCGCCGCCGAAGCGCTAGGCATGGGGCTGGTCTGGGATGGGGAAGGCGTGAACGAAACCGCCACCGATGCCAAAACCGGTAAGCGCGTGGTTGAAGTCAACGAGAAATTCTTCCGGCCTGCCGAGGTGGACTTGTTGATCGGCGATGCGGGCAAGGCCGAACGTAAACTTGGCTGGAAAGCCACGGTCGGGATTCGCGAACTGGCCGAGATGATGGCTAAATCCGACTATGAGAATCTCGCCTGAGGTATAGAGGCCGAACATGTTCAAAGGTTACCAACAGCTGAAATCGGCGGTGCGCGGCACCTTGGCGCCCTATGCGCACCGCCTGCACCTGGCCGGCCCCTACCGCGGCAATATCGATGGCTATACCGGCAATGAACTTCATGGCTGGGTCGCACATAGTGGCTCCAATGAGGGTGCCATCACCGTCGGGCTGTTCGTTGCGGAAGGTCTGGTGGAAACGACAGTGGCGAACATCTTTCGCGCCGATGTCCGGGATGCGGGTATCGGTGACGGGCAGTGCGGATTTTCCTTTCCCGTCGGTCAGACCATCCTGACCAACGCGGAAAAAAACGGGGGTATGGTCTTTGTCCGTGTTCTGGATGGCCGCGATCACGAGATCGGCAGCTACGATCTGCCCTCTGCGTCCTCGGGGGGGTTAAAGGGAAATTTACCCCATTTGGAATTATGCCGAAAACTGCTGTTTGGCGATCTGGAGATCCTGAACAGGCTGCTGGAAACCGCGGCCGAAAAGCCGGCCGGGAATGACCGTCCGGACCTACTGCGCCACAAACGCTTTTTCTCGACGGACTCCGTCCTGCCTGCAGGCGCGGCCGATGATGCGGCGCTCAGCACACTGCCCGCCTATCTGGAGTACACCAAGTTCCGGACGCGCAAGGATCGTGATTATGACACGGTCGGAAACCCCGATGACCGGGATCATTTCCTGAACTGGTATCTCACTGCCTATGCGGTTGTGCGCAACGGGCTGCGGGTACCGCTGACCCGCGACCTGATTGATTACCTCAATGAGCCCGTCGTGATGGGGGGGCAGAAATACAGCCTGAGCCGTGTCATGTGGTGGCGGCTTGTCCGTGACAGGAAACGACTGGAAGATTTCGATCTGTCCAATCCCGTCTTTTTCGCCGAGACCATCTATTGGTGGGCCGCGACGGAGGCCAGGGCCCTGTTTTCCGAGGACTGCCTGATCCCGCCGCGCTATGTGGATCTGTTGCGCGCGGTTCATGTCGGCCACAAGGATGACGCCTTTCCGTTGTCGGCCTTCATGGCTCGTTTTCACAGAGATAATTCGCAGTTCCATTTCCTCAACGGATTGCGCGCCGAAGACCGGCAGCTGTTCACCCTGTGCCTTGTCCTGATGGGGGTGCGGCGACCAGATCTGTTACGCTATATCCCGAACCGATCTCTGGTGAAGCTCTTCGACAAACCCGAAGGCCGCCCCTCGATCTTCGAGAGCTTCTGTCAGTCACTTTCCCTGTCGAAAACCGCGCCCTCGATCAGTTTTGACCGGTTTGCCGCCATTATGCGGGATCAGGGGTATGATCTCTACAGCCATAGTTTTCTGACCCTGACCGCAGAGGGCCACCGCCTCGAAGCCGCGTCGTTGCCAAGGATCAACAGTGGGGAGACGGTCGACGTTCAGCTGATCGGCCCTTTTGAGAAAGCCTCCGGACTGGGGCAGGCCACGCGTCTGTCCGCCGAAATTTTCAAGCACACCAAACTCAAGGTGAACTGTGTGGATTTCGGCCTCGACAACCCTGCGCCCGAAGGGTTCAGCAAGGTTGGCAAAGTGTCGGATTATGTGAACGCCAAGGTAAATCTCATTCACCTGAACGCGGAATCGATCCCGCTGGTCTTTGCTTACGGGCCAGACGTGTTTTCGGATTCCTACAACATCGGATACTTCTACTGGGAGCTCAACAGTCCCGCCCTGTGCCACTATCTGGGCATGGATCTGCTGGACGAGATCTGGGTTTCTACAGAATACGGGGTCCAGATATACCAGCCGGAAACCGGCAAGCCCGTCGTCAATGTGGGCATGTGCTACGAGGCGCTGGACAACATCGACGGGGACGTCGCGCGGAGCGCCATCAATCAGCGCCTGCGTCTGTCGGGGGACGAGTTCCTGTTCCTGGTGGCCTTCGATTCCTATTCCTTTATCCAGCGCAAGAACCCGATCGGCGTCCTGCAGGCCTTCCAGAAGGCCTTCGAGGGGGTCGAGGATGTCCGCCTGATCATCAAGACCCAGAACCGGGACAATGTGTCCGACCCGGTGCAGGCGCGGATGTGGAACCGGATCGATGCAATCCTGGCCCGCGACGCGCGTATCATGGTGATGAATGAAACCCTGACCTACGAGGCGCTGTTACAGCTCAAGGCGGCCTCGGATTGCTATATCTCGTTGCATAAGTCGGAAGGCTGGGGTTTTGGCATGATCGAGGCGATGAACCTGAAGGTTCCGGTCGTCTGCACCGCCTATTCCGGGAACATGGATTTCTGTTCCGAGGACACCGCCTGGCTGGTCGATTATCAGGAAACCGTGCTTGGCCCGGATGATTACATCTTTGTGCGCAAAGGGCAGAAATGGGCCGAACCGGATGTGGCGGATGCCGCCGCCAAGCTGCACATGGTCTATTCGGACCCCGCCGCGCGCACGGCCAAGGCAGAAGCGGCGTTCAAGAATGTCCGCAAGAATTTCTCGGCCAAGGCTATATCGAAGCGCTATGGCGCGCGGATAAATGAAATACTGAAAACCATCTGACAGATTTGAAAGACCATTCATGCAGGTTTTTGACGCGCAAAAAATGCAGCAAGCACTGTTTTGTTATTATTGCGAATTTGACGCAGAGGGACTGATCGCGGCTTTTCATGTCCCCGACCAGCAGCCGGAAGAAGGCATCATCAAGAATTTCCTGTCTACGAAAATTCGACCGTCGGTGTTCCCATCGCTTCTGGAGGCTCGGGCCGGGTCCGTCGAAGCCAAGCCCCATCCAGGCAATTGGCATGCCGATATCGCGGAATGGGCCGCGGCGTTGCGCACGGTGCGCCAGGCAAAGGGTTCCTACCGGATCATCGAGCTTGGATGCGGATGGGGATGCTGGATGGCCAATATGGGCGTGGCCGCACGCAGCCAGGGGCTTGCGGTTGACCTTATCGGGATCGAAGCTGACCGTTATCACCTGTCCAGCGCCGAAGAAACATTGCGGCTAAACGGATTTTCTGACCGTCAGTTTACCCTGCATCACGGTGTGGCGGGTCCGCGCTCGGGCAAGGCGGTCTTTCCGATCCATGGAAACGATGGGAGCCATTGGGGCGGCAAGCCCATCTTTGACCCCACCCCTGAACAACTTGCGCGACGCGATGTCCAGGTTCTTGATTGCATAACGCTCGCGGATATGAGTCGTGAAAAGCCGGTCGACCTTCTGCATATTGATGTCCAGGGAGGGGAATATGACTATGTCTTGGGCAGCGCGGAGATGATAGCCAAACATGTCAGGCGGGTTCTCATCGGAACCCACTCCAGAGCCATCGAGGGAGACCTGTCTACCCATTTTCTTGAATCAGGCTGGCGGTTGGAGATGGAACGTCCGGCCATTGCACCGCCGGTTAACGGGCAGCCAAAGACTCGCGTGGATGGCGTTCAGATGTGGGCAAATCCGGCGCAAATCGGGTGACATTCCCATCAGGGCGCGATCCCGATGGCTTCATAATTGCAGGAGACGGCAATGGATTACGTTATTGGCATCAGCTGGCCCAGAAGCGGACATCATATGCTGGTGCGTTTATTCCAGTTATATTTTGGCTCCGATTTTCACTATTGTGATTTCTACGGCAATGACGAAACGTGTTGTCGGACGGTTCCTTGCCAGAAGGCGGGGCAGATTAATTTCACCAAAAATCATGACTTCGCCCTCGATGTTCCGCAAATTTCTGGTCAAAAATACCTTATCCAGTACCGCGATTTCTTACCCTCGGTGGTCTCCAACTATGAATTGTTCGTCCGGCAGGGTGGTGAGGACTCGCGGCGCAGCTTCTGCAAGTTTGCAAGCACGGAATTCGGTCGTTATCGGGCTTTTATCCGAAAATGGGTCACCTCGGAATTTGGCCAGCAACAGTTGATCCTGAACTATACCGATTTTCTGAGCGATCCCGAAGGCCACCTGGCCAGAGCCATTTCCTTTTTGGGGGACCCAAAGCGGCTGAGCCTTACAACCCTGCGTGACGTCATTGAACAGGTTGATGGCGAAAAGATCCAGCAGCACAAGGTCCAAAAGTTGACGAATTCCGGCGTACATGCAGGCCGGGATGTGACTTCTTTTCGGTACTATGACAAAGATCTGTTCACGCGCCTGAAGGCGATGGTCCTGACCCGGGAAGAAGTGAATAATCTGTTTTCCACATATCTGGACAGAGAGGCGGCAGAAGATAACATGGTCCAACTGCAGGCGTTCGAAACCACCGAAGCTTTGAAACAGTTCATTCTGAATTCGCCCGAATATGCCGCTAAAGTCCAAGGTATCTAACCCGATTCAAAGAAAGCCTGTTTCATGATCACCCCCATTCTTCTTTGCGGCGGCTCCGGTACCCGCCTCTGGCCGCTGTCGCGCAAGAGCTTTCCCAAACAGTTCACCGAGATCTTCGGTGAAGAGAGCCTGTTCCAGGCTTCGGCGCGCCGCTTCGTGGGGGAGGAATTCACCAATCCGATCCTGGTAACCGACGACAGTTTCCGTTTCATCGTCTCCGAGCAGCTCGAGGAAATCGGTGTGCCCGCCGCAGGTATCCTGATCGAACCCGAGGGGCGCAACACCGCGCCCGCAGCCATTGCGGCAGCGATCTTCGCCGCCAGCAAGGACCCGCAGGCGATGATCCTGCTGGTGCCGTCCGATCATGCCGTGCCTGACCCCCAGGCCTTCCGCGATGCGGTGTTGCGGGCGGAACCAGCGGCAGCGGCAGGCCAGATCGTCACCTTCGGCATCACGCCCGCGCGCGCCGAAACCGGCTATGGCTGGCTGGAAGCCGGTGCCGAGACGCATGCCGGCGTCCATACGCTGACCCGGTTTGTCGAAAAGCCCGATGCGGGCCGCGCCGAGACGCTGTTTGCCGATGACCGTTATCTGTGGAATGCTGGCGTGTTTCTGGCCTCGGCTCAGGTTCTAATCGACGCTTTCCGCGCTCATGCCCCCGACATCCTTGCCGAAGTCGAAGCCGCGGTCGTGGCCAGCACCGGCGATCTGAACTTCACCCGGATCGACCCGGCGTTGTGGGCCGGGGTGCGCGAGGATTCGATCGATTACGCGGTGATGGAGAAGGCCGATAATGTCAGCATCGTACGCTTTGACGGGCATTGGACGGACCTGGGCAGTTGGGAATCGGTCTGGCAGGAATCGCCGCAGGATGCGCGGGGCAATGCGCTGTCGACCAATGCCACCGCCTTCGACTGTGAACAGTCGCTTCTGCGTTCCGAAAGCGACGAGATCGAACTCGTCGGCATCGGGTTGAAGAACGTAGTGGTCGTGGCGATGCGCGATGCGGTCATGGTGGCAGACATGTCCGACAGCCAGAATGTCAAGAAGGCGGTGCGGACTCTGAAGGCACGCGGCACCAAGCAGGCGGTGCAATTGCCAGTCGATTACCGGCCTTGGGGCTGGTACGAAACCCTGATCCTGGCCGACCGGTTCCAGGTCAAGCGTATCCATGTCCATCCCGGCGCGGCGCTGAGCCTGCAAAGCCACGTGCATCGCTCAGAACATTGGATCGTGGTGGCAGGAACCGCGAGGGTCACGGTGGATGACGAGGTCAAGCTGCTGACCGAAAACCAGTCGGTCTATATCCCGCTTGGGGCCGTCCACCGGATGGAAAACCCGGGTAAGGTGCCGATGGTGCTGATCGAAGTGCAAACGGGCAGCTATCTGAGTGAGGATGACATCGTGCGCTACGAGGATATTTATGCGAGGCTTTAGGTGTTCAGCCCCGGCATCCGGTGGACCGGGTTGAAGATGAGCCGATCCGGCTCGGGCGCTGAGCTGGAATAGACACCTTATGCATAGTGTGGATTCGCCTTGGTTTTCTTCGCAAGGCCGCCGATCTTAACATGAGAGCACAAAAACGGCCCCCTGAAGGAGGCCGCTTTTGTCGAATTCTTCTGATGCGTTGTCAGGAGGCAGGCGCGGTGGTCGTGGTGCCCGAAGTGCCGCCCCCGATCAGAACCACGGCCAGCAGCAGGCCCACACCTACGGCAGCGCCGCGGCCAAGAGGAGCAACACCACCGAGGTCAACGGTCGCCGCCGTGCCGCCGGGCAGCCAGCCAAGCGCGCGGGCTTCTTCCTGCTGCGCTGCATTCAGCAAGCACTCGGCAGATGCCAGGTTCACCTGACCGCCAAGCTGGGTGCACTGATCCACCGACAGCGCGCTTGCGGCACCGGCAAAAAGAGTTGCGGCGGCAGTAACAGCAAAAAAGGTTTTCGAAAGTTTCATCTGGCCGGTCTCCAATACGTTTCCAAGGTTCGATTTATCATGAGCAGGGTGGCAATTCAATAAAGGAGCGCGCGCTTTGGTCAAAATCTCCCTGCTGCTAATTATTTACGCGCTCCAAGTCGATATATCCCAGATCCGGGCCAGCCCATTGCCGTGATTGCCAAATCGTGCCGTCTCTGCCCTGCCAGTAGATATTTTCAAAAACCGGCGCATCGCGGTCTTCGACACGGCAGGTTTCCCGGTAGCGCCGCGTATCATAGGCGCGGCCCAGAACATCAACGCTTTCGCGGGTTTCGGGCTGTAATTGGCAATAGAGCCGGTGCGTCTCGATCTGGTCCAGACCATCAAGCTCACGAAAGAGCCGGGAATATTCAGCAGGCCCGCCGCCCGACAATGCGCGTTGCAACGGTGCCGTTTCCAGGCTGTGCAGATCGGTGCCGAACCCGCGGGTGTTGCGCAGAAATCCACCGGCGGTGGTAATCGTATTGCCGTCAAGGCTGCGCCAGACGATAGCGTCACGCGGGGTCTGGAACTCCAGAAGCCCGACCGAAATGCCGACCGCATCCAGGCGCGCGACCAGCACCGGTCGGGTGATGCCCGCCGCGCTGAGCGACGTGCGGGTCGCGGCAAACTGGGACGGGGCCTCCCCCCGGCCCCGGTTGAAGATCCCGCTGCCGATCTGGCGCACCGCCGAAAGCGCAGAGTTGTCTTCAGTTCCGCCACTGCCGAGATCTCCGACAGTCGCACAGGAGGCCAGCGCCAGAAAGGCCAGCAGAGCCAGTTGCTTCTTCATCGCCACACCCGCGCCCATTGATCGTCGATATTGCCCTGATGGCCTTCGCGCACCCGGTCATAGAGCCGATCCGGAACGATCACCTGCGCCCCGCCATCGCGCGTGACCGGGCGGATCGTGGTGCCGACGCTACTCTGGCTTGGTTGCCCGGTGAACCAGGAAACCGGGATCGAAAAGCGGATGCCCTTGTCGAAGGATCCTTCGCCGAATTCGGCCGCCGAAACATCTGTCAGCGTCATGAAGGCCCCCACGCTCCAGCCATTGCGGAACTCGCGGTCGACGGCGATGGTCGCCCCCCAATCGCCCGCCAGATAGCGCCCGGCATCGACCTGAAACTGGTAGCCACCCGCCATGTCGTAATAGGCCGAGACAAAGCCGGTCACGGTATCGTAATCGCGAAAGCCAAAGCCCATGTCGTAATCGCGCTGCATCACGTAATTGACCTCGGCCCCAAGCGCCAGGCGGCTGGTTACCGGGCGCCACAGAATCTCGGTCGAGATACCGCCATACATGCGTTCCAGATAGCCCGCGGTGACCCGGCCATAGAAATCGTTGCCCAGGGACCGGGCATAGCTGAAGGTCAGCGTCTCAAGCGCCACACCCTCACGTTGCGCGTAGCGCGGCCAGCTGGTGCGCACATCGGGCAATAGCGATGGTGACACGCGTGCCTGGTTCATATTCCCTGCCAGCCGGGTGGTCAGCGCCCCATCGACCCGCCAACCGGGCCGGAATTCATAAGACGCCCTGAGCCGCAGATCCAGATCGATCAGGATCGGATTGTCGGGATCAAAGAAACTGGTCCGCGTATAGGGGCGAAGCGACCAGTCGAACCGCGGATAGAGCCCTTCGACCAGATCGGCCTCCCGCGTCGGCGTGGCGGCCGTCAGGCCGACAAGGGTCTGCAGCGCCTCGGCGGCATCGGGCTGCTGTTCCAGCGCCTCCAGATCCGAGCGGCGGATGGTCATGGTCGACACCGCCAGCCCGTCATCCATCAGCGTGATCTGGAAGGTTTCGACCGAAGGCGGCAGAACCTCGGCCATGACGCGGGCCGAACGGCCCAGAGCCTGCGCCACGGCGGAATAACGGGTGTTCTCGATGCGGATCTCGACCGTGTCGGCCCCCAGGTTGAAGGCGCGCAGCTGCTGCCCCTGCGCCGCCAGCGCCTCGCTCAGCCGGGCACCAAGGCCCGGGCGCGCCCGCGGGTCGGCCAGCCACGCGGTGGTCCAGAGCTCAGGGGCCTCGCCGCGGGACGGGCGCAGAGCCAGCGGGCCGGGGATAGGCCGGTACGTGGGCGTAGTGAGCGGGCGGGCCGGATTGAAGGCGAAGGCGAAATTCACCCCGACCTCGGAGCCATACATGTAATAGGCCCCCATGCGCAGCGAACGGTTGACCTGATAATCGACACCGAAGTTCCAGGGCGATCGGCGTTCAAACACGCCTTGCGTGGTTTCGGTCACATAGGCATCCGAAGAATATTCCAGCGCCAGTCCCAGCCGATCCGTCGGTTGCCATTCGATGCCGCCGAAAAAGGCCGCCGGGCCGCGGAACCACTGATCGACCGAAAACTGCCCGCCGGGGCTGCCGGCGATAAAAGCGGGGCGCGTGTCGGAAAACGGCGAGGCAAAAGAATTGTAACTGCCAAGCCGGCCCCACCCGATGCCACCCGTTACCGTCAGCTGGCTCCCGAAACTACGGCTGGCCACGATATATTCGCTGGCATAAATTCCGGTGCCGACAAAATCCTGCAACCCGATGGCGACCGAGGGCCACCAGCCGCCCTCGCGTTGCTGCAGGATCTGGTAGCGCAGATCGAAGCTGCGGTCATAATAGGTCTCGAACCCGGCCAGGTTCAGCCCTTCGGTCGCGGCATAGCGGAACGCGCCGGACAGGCGCGGGGTGATCTGGAAGCTCAGCGTGTTGCGGGTGATGCCGCCGAAATACGAGATCGTGGTGGAGAATTCGCCATCCGGCATGACTTGCGCCGAGGGCATGTCGATCAAGCCGACGGACCCATAGAAATTGAGTGTCGGGCGCGGCCCCGCAGGGCGTTGGCCAAGCGTGTCTGCCAGGCCCGGCAAACTGGCACCCATCACCAGCGCAACACCCGCAAAAAGCCCCCGGAAGCACCGTTTCATTCTGCCATGCCCTGCTGCCCCGCGCTCATGCAGCGCCTCCTGATTTTTCGCCCTTAGAACACGACCCTCTCGATCGTATCAAGCGGACCGGCCCATGGTTTTGGAAAACCGCGTCATTCTGATGACAGGGTCGTCGCTGCAATCCTTTCGGGATCCGCGCCCTGATCGCGCGCCGGCGCGACGCGGCCTTCGATCCAGCGGTCAACCACGGCAAGCGCCGCCTCCTGGCTGCCCAGGGCAATGGCCTCGCGCAGGCCGCGCAGGGCCGTGGCGACCTCGATCTCCGACAGATGGGTCTCGCGGGCACCGAAGATCTTGGGGTGCGCCGTGGTCAGACGTTCGCCGCTCAGCGTCAGTTCCTCGTGCAGCTTTTCGCCGGGCCTGAGCCCGGTGATTTCGATGGCGATGTCGCCGTCGGGATTGCCCGCATCGCAAACACTGTATCCGGCGCTTTCGATAACCTGGCGGGCCAGGTGCAGGATCGGCATCTCCTCGCCCATATCCAGCACGAACACCTCGCCGCCCTCCGCCATGGCACCGGCGCGCAGCACCAGATGCACCGCCTCACGCACGGTCATGAAATAGCGCATCATATTTTGGTGGGTCACCGTGACCGGGCCACCGCGGCTGATCTGTTCCTGAAAGAGCGGCACTACCGAGCCCGAGGATCCAAGCACATTGCCAAAGCGCACCATGGTGAAGACAGTGCCTTCAGCCCGCGCCGCCAGATCCTGAACCACCAGTTCCGCCAGCCGTTTCGAGGCCCCCATCACCGAGGTCGGGCGCACCGCCTTGTCCGACGACACCAGGATGAAGCGCTCGACCCGCGCCGCCTCGGCCTCGCGCGCCAGAGTATGGGTGCCGAGCACGTTATTTGCCAATCCCGAGATCGGGTTCGCCTCGACCAGCGGTACATGTTTATAGGCGGCGGCATGGATCACCACCTGAGCGCCATGGTCGGTCAGAACCTGGCGCACCTGGCGCTCATCGGTGACCGAACCCAGAACCGGGACCAGCGCTACATTGCTGTCTCCGGCCAACGGGCGTAGTTCCATCTCGATATTGTAAAGCGCCAGTTCGTTGAGTTCATAGAGCAGCAGTTTCGTGGGGCGGCAGGCCAGCACCTGGCGCGCCAGTTCCGATCCGATCGAGCCCCCTGCCCCCGAAATCAGCACCACCCGGCCCGTATAGCTGGCGCAATCATCGCCAAGCGAGGTCACCGCCTGCGCCCGGCCCAGAAAATGCGCAGGCCTCACCGGGGTCAGCTTCTCCAACAGTGGCTCCTCACCAATGAGCTGCGCAAAGGACGGCAGGCTCTGAACCTCCAGCCCCATGGCCTGTAGCCGGCGTGCGATCTGCGCCTGTTTCGGCTGGCTGAGCGAGGGGATCGCCAACAGCACCCGGCTGATGCGCTTTTCCTCGGCGATGCGGGCGATGCGGGCGGGCGTATAGACCGGCAGCCCCGCGATCAGCACGCCCTGCAGGGCGGTGTTGTCATCGACGAAGGCCACCGGGTCGATGCCCTCATGGCTGCGCAGCGCCGAGGCCAGTTGCGTGCCGGTGGTTCCGGCCCCGTAGATCAGCACCCGGCACCGCGGAATTTCGCTCCGGTAGATGGCGATGACGATCTGATACATCAGTACCCGGCTGATGGCGGAGAAAAGGAAGAACCCGATTCCGAAGACCACGAAGATCCCCGGCGGCAGCGCCAGGCCGAAAAGCCAGCTGAGGGCCGCCATGGCACCCACCAGGTAGACGGCAAAGATACCTGTCTTTGCGACTGCGCGGCCTTCATAGGCATTGAGTTGGATCTGCGGAATACCAAGCCCGACCGCCAGACCCGTGGCGATGACGACCATGTAGGGCAGAATCGGCAGAAGCAGGCGCAACGTGTCCGTCGGGACCAGCGGCTCGGCCTGAATGCCAAAGGCAAAAATCATCGCCACCGGAAGCAGCATGAGATCAATCAGCAAAAGCGTATTGCGCTTTTGACGGCGCGTCAGAAATTTTACAAATTTCAGCATCCCGCACCCACCCCTTAAAAAACACTCATCACAAAACCACCTGCCGCCCGGAATACCCCAGGAATTTTTCGTGCCTGATGCTCGAAAAATTCGGGTCTTGCTGAAAACTGTCT
>Ga0316207_10003253_pt1 | contig 15345 bp, 15 predicted proteins | sample 6weekpyrite_MG_FD_204943 | JGI IMG/M metagenome (GOLD analysis project Ga0316207, IMG submission 204943) | Microbial mat bacterial communities from mineral coupon in-situ incubated in ocean water Damariscotta River, Maine, United States -... | ecosystem: Environmental > Aquatic > Marine >... | reverse complement strand
GGGGTGTTTAACCGATTACGCCGGTTTGGAACAAGAACAGGCCAATGCTTACAATTGCAGAGCTGAACATAATTCCTAAAATGATTAATGCCATTGCTAGTTTCATGATGTTTTTTTGCGTTGGTTTTTTTAAAGAGACATTATAATCAAAAAATTGTCTTTGCGCTCAGTAGAATTACTCATTTAGGCGGTTTTTTCCACAATTTGAATTGCTCCATCGCAATCTGGGCAATAAGTATACTTAGGTATGGTGTCAGTGTTTTCTAATTTGATAGTTATTTCGCCATTATGCCGCGGGCAAGTTCCAAGTACTTTTTCTTTTGATTCAGACATTTTGAGGCGGAAGTAGGCTAATACAGGGCCTGCTACTAAAAAACCAGGAACTAGTGCGAGATGCGCAACTGGAATTGGAATTGCGATTGCGGCAATTATCCAACATCCTATTAGAGCAATTATTGCTCGTTTGGTGCGATCTGCTGCAGAAAATACCGTGTAGTACATGGTGCCGTCTTTTTGATTGCCTTCATCATCCTTAATGATTACTGCTAGTTGTGTGTTGGAAGCCATTTTCTTCTCTTATGTTAAAATATCAGGTAACTGTTTAGTGTAATTATTTTCTGGAACAAAATTAAACTCCAGAGTAGTTACAATGTTGGATTAGCGTAACACATATAAAATTAGGATCAATATTGTCAGAAATTTCAAAAAAGTTACTTAAATGGTTTGATCAGCATGGGAGAAAAAACCTTCCATGGCAGCAAGATAAGACGCCGTACCGAGTATGGATTTCGGAAATCATGTTGCAACAAACTCAGGTAGCAACGGTAATTCCTTATTATGAAAAGTTTATGCTGCGTTTTCCGAATATTTTAGATTTAGCGAATGCAGCACAAGATGAAGTTTTGAGTTATTGGTCCGGATTGGGGTATTACGCCAGAGCACGAAACTTACATAAAACCGCTCAGATTATTAGGGATGATTATTCTGGACAGTTTCCCGCCAACTTTGAAGATGTTGTTGAATTGCCAGGTATTGGTCGGTCGACTGCGGGCGCAATATTGTCACTTGCCTTAAATCAACATCATGTGATTCTTGATGGCAATGTAAAAAGAGTTTTAAGTCGATTGTATGAAGTGCAAGGTTGGGCAGGAAAAGTTAGTGTTTTGAACGAATATTGGGCTTTGGCAGAGCGACATACGCCCAAACAGCGGGTTGCTGATTATAATCAGGCTATGATGGATTTGGGGGCTAGTTTATGTGCTCGTGGGAAAAATGTGCAATGTCAATTGTGTCCACTATCTGCTAATTGCGCTGCATTTAAATCAGGATCTGTTGCGAACTTCCCACACAGCAAGCCCAAAAAACAAATTCCAGTACGTAAAACTCACATGTTGATGTTGTATCATGAAAATTATGGTGTTTATCTGGAAAAAAGGCCGCCTGTGGGTATTTGGGGTGGTTTATGGTCTTTTCCTCAGTATGAAGATGAGCAAGAATTAGCAGATTGGTGCTCTAAAAGATGGAATTATGACGCTAAAAGCATGAAAAAGTGGCAGAAAATGCGCCATACGTTTAGTCATTTTCATTTAGATATTACACCAGTACTTGTGAATGTAGGAAACCTCAATAACTTTGTGATGGAAGAAAAAACCTCAGTCTGGTATAAACTTGGCCAGGAAAAAGATCGAGGATATGCAACACCTGTCATGAGGCTACTCGATACATTACATACAGAATTAGGAGCTTAGAATGAGTCGAATGGTGAATTGTACAAAACTGGGTAAAGAAGCTGAAGGCTTAGATCGCCCCACATACCCTGGTGAGTTAGGAAAGCGTATTTTTGAAAATATATCAAAAGAAGCCTGGGCAACTTGGGTGCAGCGTCAAACCATGTTGTTAAATGAATATCGCTTAAGCCCAATAGACCCTAAAGCGAGAAAATTTCTAGAAGATGAAATGGAAAAGTTCTTGTTTACAGATGAATCTACTGCACCTGAAGGTTTTGTACCGCCAAGTGCTTGATATCTAGCATTTTCCTCATTATTGCTTGACTATTTATCTCACAAAAGCTTTAATACGCGTCTTTCGCGGCAGGGTGATTTAAGCCCAGGCGTGTTTAGCTTCTTATTAATGCCCAGTTAGCTCAGTCGGTAGAGCAGAGGACTGAAAATCCTCGTGTCCGTGGTTCGATTCCGCGACTGGGCACCATAAACTAAAAGGCTTAGCTTTGGCTAAGCCTTTATCGTTTTAAAGAATAAATTTTTCACTTGTATTTTTTATACGAGAAATGAGTCGGCGTTTCTTGCTTCATTTTCAGCATTTGGTGGATAGTTTTTCCACTTATCTTCATAGTAGCTTTGTTTATGATCGCCAGCTGATGCTGCGTTAAACGTTAAGAACAAGTTTCGACGTTGCTTATCGCTGAAATTTGCTGCTGAGCCGTGTGGCACAAATGAGTCGAAAAATACCACGTCTCCAGGATTAAGCTCTATCATTGCATACTGGTCTTGAGGCAAATTGGCAGGATCTTTATCTGTTAATGGTGTCCATTCGTTTGACATTAAACTTTTGACGTAATCGCCTGTTTTCATAAAGCTTATAGCGGCATTTTCTTCTCGGTTTTCATCTATAGCGACAACCATACTAATAAAAAAGTCAGCGTATTTTCCCCATCCAGCGGCTTGATCCTGATGCATCAGGTCAGGGCGACAACCTGGCAATTTATAATTTACTTTATCTTTAAATAAAACAGGTGTGTCAGAAAGTAATTGACCTAAATAATTCATAGCTTGTTTTTGTAAAATTAAGTCTGAAAATTCTGGATTATGTTCACCAACAATGTTTTCAATGCGAGCTAGAAAATTTTTTCCGGTAATATCACTTTTTTCATAGTATTTAGCTTCTTTACCGTAAGCAGGTTGCTTATTTTTGAGTTCTTCTAGCCAGGTGGATAGTTTATTGATTGAGTTGTCATCGAATAGTCCTTTAATTACCAGGACACCATGGTTGCGGAACTCTTCAATTTGAGCAGTGGTGAGGGTCATTTTTCATTCCTTTTATAGTTATATTGTTATTGTAATAATCTGGGTGATACAGGGCTGTATATGGTTGACAGTCTGTAAAAATCAACATTGTTTATTATATTACCAGAGACTACTGTAGTAAAATTTAAAATAAGAATTCGGATTAAGTTTGATTCTATTTTATTGTACTAAATCTAGATTTTTCGCTAAAAATTTGGAACTCGATGGATGATGGTTCTTGATTAGTGAGTGTATTTGTATTGTGATAATTAATCGCTAGATGTAGAAGCCATTCTGCTAGATTTTACTTGATTAAATTATAAGTGGGAAAAAATGAAGAATGTGTTAAGCGGCTTTAAATAAATTTTTTTACTAGTTAATATCTGACTTTTAAACTACCTGAATTAATTCATTTCCAAAAGCAATAATGTCACCTGGAATAATTTTCTTTCGTTTTCTGGTTTCAATTTTCCCATTGACTGATACAAGGCCTTCAGCAATTGCAAATTTTGCTTCGCCACCACTAGCAACCAAGTTTTCTAATTTTAAAATTTTATATAGTTCAATAGGTTCTTTTGATATTTCAAATACTATCATTGTTTAGTAATGCTAATTTTTCATACGTTGATTTATTATGTATCTTTAATTGTGAATGACAACATTAACTTCTAAGCCAATGAGTTGGCTGGCAATGTCAGTTTCATCGAGTTTAACTAAGACCTTCCCTAGCCGACTGGCGGTATCTACTACTTGGTTTACGCGTTCAACTTTACCAGATAACTCTTTAGGTAAAGAATTACTTGAAATGGTGGCTTGCATTTTGGGTGTTATTTTAAGTAAGTCGCTTTCATAAACATCGCAAACTGCGTACATGGAGCTGTCATCCGCTAATAATATTGCAGGTTCACCACCGATTGTTTCACCAACTTGTTTTCGAATTTCTAAGATAACACCGTCTCGTGGTGCAACAAGCTGTCCTTTTTCTTGTTGTGACTTTGCTAATTTAAGTTTTAATCGTGCTTGAGATATACCGAGTTCACTTTCACGGTTGATTTGTAGTAGAAGTAGGTTTTGCAGGTCAAGTTGATGTCTAGCATCGTTTAAGCTTTGTTCGCGTCGTGTTAGTTCGGTAGCAACCTGAGCTTTTGAAGCCAGTGCTTTATAATTTTCTAAATGTTTTTCCGCTCGTTTCAAGATCCGTTGAGCGTCCATTAGTTTTTCTTCCTGCATTTTTATTCGTTCGGGGCCTAGTGCAGTTTGGTTTTTAAGTTCTAACTCGGCAAGCAGCATTTGAGTATGTAGTTGAGAATAGTTGCTAAATTCTATGAGTACTTGGTTTTTTTTAACCCGCTGATGAGGTTCTACCTTAATGTCAGAGATTTCTACACCAGGTGTGCCGACCAAGAACACGATCTTGTCCTTAGGCGCAATATAGCCTAACGCGCCAATTTCTGCGGCGATGACATTTGTAGCAGAGCTCAAAAAAATTAAAATTAAGATAATAGGTGGGATCAAAAGATTGTTTGTTAAAACTGCAAATCTAAATTTCTTGATAGTGGTGAGCATGGCAGTTTTTAATCCTTTTTATGTGGCATCTATAAGTGATTCTAGTCGAGGGTAAACAACTTCTTTAGCGCGTTGCAAATGGTTTGCATCGTCAATTTCCGACCAAGCGAGATTCTCTACACAGTGGCAATAGATTGGGTGTGTTTTACTGGCTTGGACAAAGCCCTCAGCTTCGTATTCATAATGCAGTGTTTTTTCAAATAATGGTTTAGCTATTTCCATCATCACATTAAATAAAGACAATGAAATTTTGCTGATACCGACTAACTCGCCGGCAATTTTTTTGCCTAATTGAGAGCGATCTTTTGACATGCTATTTAAGATCATTTCATTGTTAGAATTGCTAGTCTCAACATAAATTTCATCCCCGGAATGCGTGGCACCGGATAACAAAATCACATCATTTCGCTGGTCGTTTTGTAATGTTTCTAAGGCTTTTTGCTCATAAATTAGATCTGACTCTAATAATAAAAAATCATCCTTTATCAAACCATTTAGCATGGATAAGGAATAAAAACTACCCGAATCAGCATAAATTGGGTTTTCAACCGTTTTTAGCCAATCGCCAGTGTCTGTAGCGAGTTGTTGGTAATATTCTGATTTATGCCCAGTTACCAGGGTGACTTTTTCTATACCGGCCCGACGTAATCTAATAAGCGATTCTTCAATAATTGTTTTTGATCCGAGTTGAATGAATCCTTTGGGTTTAATTATGCCTTGCTCACCCAAACGTGTTCCTCGACCTGCTGCGAGAATAACAGCCTGTTTAACGCTAGTCATTGTTGCAAACCTTATTGCGAAATATATCAATTAATCGCTGCCAATCAGCATCGGATATGTCACCCATATTGGCAATTCGAAATAAAATTGATTGAAGATTCCCTTGACCTGCATAAATTACGAAGCCTTCCGATTTTAATAAATCATGGAGTCTCGGGTAGCTCCAGCCTTTAGGTAGGTGAAATGCTGTAATCATAGAGCTGTATTCATTTTTATCAAGATATAATGGCATACCTAAAGATGGAAAAATATTTTGTAATTCATCTGATAGTGTTTGATATCTTTTATGTCTAGCCTGCCAACCACCTGCATCAGCCAGTTCGTTTAAGGCTTCATCTAACGCAAATGCAGCATGTACTGCTTGTGTGAATGGCGAAAAGCCATTGAGTTGCTCTTTGTAATAACGAAATAAGTCGAGATACAAAGTTTGAGATTGAGTTTTTGCATTGTTTAAGTGGCTGGTTTTGACCAGAACAAATGCCATGCCCGGTACGGCATGGATACATTTGTTTGCTGTAGCAGCAACCGCTAGTGGTTGCCATTGATCAAATAATATTTCTTCGCCGGCAAAACTGGAAACAGCATCAATCAAAAAGGCTTTATTGTATTTCTTACACAGTTCAGCTAATGGTGACATGTTATTCAGACGGCCAGTGGTAGTTTCGTTGTGCACCGTTACGACATGAGTAACATCTTTGTTGTCTTTTAAGTGTTGTTCGACAATGTTTAAGTCAATTGCTTGTTCCCATTTACCTTTTATTTCTAGCATAGGCCGGTTAGCAGCACGTAACATATTTGCCATTCGCTCACCATAGACGCCATTAGCTACCACCAATGTAATAGAATTTTGAGGTGCTAGCGTGTTAAGCATTGATTCAACCGCGCAGGTGCCAGAACCGCTCAGAATTACCGTGTGGTAATCTTTTTTTGCATCTGCGTAAATTTCTGTAATGCGCTGTTTAATTGATAGGCTTAGATCTGCAAACTCTTGTTCACGATGGCACATATCCTGTCTTGTTAGGGCAGAACGAACTCTTTCTGTTAAAGTAACTGGGCCAGGGTTGAGTAATATTTCTTTTTTATTCATTAGTTTAGTTTGACTCATTGAGTTATGTTGGTTTCTTAACAGCGACTAAATTCTATTTATAATTCGTTCCAAAAAAATTATTAATATATCGTCTCATTTCCGGTAAATAAGCTGTCGCATAGGATAAACCGATGAATACGGATAAATATTCCGAGCCTACGTAAATTGGCCGCGTTAGTGCAAAGTCCGCTAAAAATGGGTCTTCCTTATACAGGTACATAAAGTAGAAGAACAGAGCATTGATAATTAATGCGATGCTTAACCAGGGTCGGACATCAAGACCTAAGCCGTGTTTTGCTCGATCCTTCCCAACGTGCTTACGTATTTGTAGCAGTACTGATGAATCAAATGCAAATGAAAGTGTTTGGCTGATAAAAAATATATAAGAAAAATATATATGCCAGTCATTGTTATCTTCAAGACTGACGATGGCCAATAGCGCCAGTGAAATACCAGATGTTACGCCTAAAGTTAAGGCTATGCGATTCAGTAAGTGTAAGCGTGGCGTATATTTTTCTTCAACGAGAACCGTTATGCGTTCTTGTGTTGCTAAATAACCTAAATACCATGCAAATAATACACAAACCGCGATAATTGGGATGGTTGAGGCAAACAATTGCGTAGCGATATCAAGGGAAGCGGTTTTACTAATAGTGGGTAAAGATCGCGCAAACTCTTCGGGATGGTATATATACGCAATATAGCGTGTTAGTAAAATAATACTTATACCTGAAATAGTGATAAATAGGGGTAAAAATAGCCAAATTCGCGGGTGGGCATACCCAATTATTCCGTTTTTCATGATTTAATAATATTTTGGGACTTTAAAGTAAAAGACATTAGATCTATTTTGTGCAGAATATTCGATTTTAATGAAAAAAATGTTATAAATATGATCATTTCACTAGGATATTTAGATATTAATTAACCGTTTTCGGCGCGAATTATAGCACTACTGAGTTTATTGCGTCAGAAGGTATTTAGATTGTTGTGATGTTTTTAAAGTAGCAAAGATAAAAAATAGTTTAGTTGGCTTTAATTCAAATTAAAATTGTCTTATTTGAATTCTAACGATGTTAGTTTTGCCACAAAATTCATGCAATTAACATTATGATTGTTGAAAAATAGCTTTAAATCAGTGTATTACAATAAAACAGGCTGCAATATTGCTTATATTTTATTGTCTAAGAGTTTAAACTATTTCCTTAATTTATGAAGTGAATTATTCCAGTGAGAAAAACTGATAGCTCAGATTTTGTTTGTATGGCGTTATTAACATTGTTATTGTGTTTTTTTGGGTTGCAAGCGGTTGCAAGTCCACCCGTAAATTATCCTGTGCCACCTGATTCTAATGTTCGGTTGTTTTATCTGCAGCGATCTACTAACCCCAATACTGTCGTTTATGATGCAAATTTACTAACAAAAACTCAGTTAAAAGCAGAACAGCCCGTAGAAATATATTGGTTGAGATATAATACGAATGGAAAGCGGCGGGATTTGAGTTTTGCTGAACGTAATTTTGCGTATGGTTTAAATTTTGATCCAATAGATAATAGCGATGCATACTTGATTACTTTAATGGCTTATTCTGGTCGAGGTATTAGAGTATTTGTTGATAAGGATGGTAAAGCAGTTGCGCAAACCAAAATAAACGGTAAAACGGCTCAATTGCAACGTATATATATTGATGTTGATGGATCAGGTTTCTGGTCTTCGGTTAATTATATTGAATTATCAGGTATTAGTGTGAGTAATGGTGCTCGGGTTGTTGAGCGCTTTAATCCAAACGTTGAAACAGAATTATTTTAATAAGAAAGAAGATGCAAAATGAGTGTGGGGGAGACTAAATCACGATATACAGTGGATGATGTTCGGCAATCTTACGATTCAGCAAAAGCTGAGGAGGAGCGATATACTGAATGGGCTGCTTATTATATTTATCGGCCACTGTCTTTTCAGATAACGCCATTCTTTTTACATTTAGGCTTTTCCCCGTCAAGCATAACTTTAATTTCACTAGCGCTTGCGGTTAGCTTACCCTTTGTGGCACTTTGGCTCCCTGCTTCTTATTTATTCGTTGGGGTAATTGGTGTAATTTTTTCCATATTTGATTGCGTTGATGGAAATATTGCGCGTGTGACTGGACAAGCCTCCCATAGGGGAGGGTATTTTGACTTTTTAGCGGATATTCTTCATCGAGTTTTACTGTATCTGGCAATTGGTATTATGATTAGCCAATCCTCCTGGATTTCTGAATCTTTTGCAGCTATCGCAACTGAATGTATGTTGATTGCAGCGTTGTTGGCAATTATTGCGCGAATGTGTCGCGTGTATGCAGACAGTGAGTTGAGTTTCATTGACGAGCCAGAAATCGATGATGAGAATGAAAAAAAATCTTCAAGTTGGTTGGATAATTATTTATTCCCATTCTTTAGTGGGCTTGATTGGGCCTTGCCTCTCATGGTAATAATTTTTGGGTTCATTGGTATCTTGCATTGGTTGCTAATTTGGTTGTTGCTCTATTCGTTGCTTGATTTCTTGCACACACAATATTCTATTTTTTCTAAACTGCGATAAATCACTTATTTATGAAAATTGCTCAGGTTTGTCCGTATGATATTTATCAGCCCGGTGGCGTGCAGACGCATATTCGAGATTTAAGTTTTGCATTGAAACAGGCGGGTCATGATGTGCGAATTATTGCACCTGGTGATGCTGACAATAATTGTGATTCAGAAGGTGTTTTCCATGCAGGCAAAAAACGCAGGTTAAATTTTAATAAAACGAATTTTGAAATTAGTATTACTTTAGGTCAAGAATACCGCCGATTAAAGCAATATCTGCTTCGAGAGCAATTTGATATCATTCATTATCATACTATCTGGACACCCTTGCTGCCGTTTCAGATTTTGCGACTATCTAATGCGGCCGATGTAGCGACTTTTCATGATACTCCACCAGATACTTTTTCCGGAAAGATCACGCGTAGTGTATTTCGAGCTATTAGTCGCAGATTATTACCTCGTTTGGATGGTGTTATAGCTGTCTCAAGTTCTCCGGCAGGTCATTTAGCGCCTGTTCCAAATCGTCAGCCAAACATTTTGCCGCCGAGCGCCGATTTTTCAACTTTTTTCAAGCGCGCTGATATTTTTAATGAATATCATGACGAGTGTGTAAATATATTATTTTTAGGGCGCTTGGAAGATCGCAAAGGAATTATGGTGCTGATGGAAGCATTTGCTAAATTGTGTGAAGCGGGGAAAAGAGTTCGATTGCTTGTGGCTGGAGATGGTGAGCAAAAACAGGAAGTTTTAGATTTCATTGATCGGCACAAGCTTAAAAATGTTGAGTTGTTGGGTCGAATTAAAGAAGAAGACAAAGCCAGTTGGTATGCAACGTGTGATATTTTCTGTTCGCCAGCAAAATACGGTGAAAGTTTTGGAATTGTTTTGGTGGAAGCTATGGCGAGTGGCAAAGCTGTTGTCGCTGCAGCAAATAATGGTTATCGTACTGTTTTGCAAGAAAGAGGGGCGGAGTTTTTAACGCCTCCAGGTGATGTGGATACCTTATATGAAAAATTGAGCTTATTGATTGAGCGACCAGAGTTGTGTAAAGAGCTTGGTGAGTGGGGCTGTCAGGAAGCAAGAAAGTATGATATTTCCAACTTGGTTCCTAAGTTTGAAGCAATTTATGAGTCAGCAATAATAGAACGTTCAAAACGCGTAAGAATAGAGTAGTATTTTTATAAGAAATTTTTCAATGTCCATAGTACATCTCCTGTCATCGAAAATTTTGTTATATGCCGGAAATTATGTTCCTGTTTAGTTGATTAGCTAGGGAAAGTGTTTACTGTCATATCGTTTTTTAGTTGGAATATTGATCAATATCTATGCGTAATCTTTTGCATGTTTTACCGGATTCAATCTGTTCGACCTAGTAATTGTAAATTCAGCTTTTTTGATGTTAAGTCCGCCAAATAAATCGATATGTAGATGTTTGTTTTGATTTCATGTCTCCAATCTAGCTCAACTCAAATAAATAGGATTTTTATTGCTTGAATATTATTGGGTTCTTGTCAGCAAAGATTCAAGCCTCGAATTTTCTTAGTGGCGCACAACTACTTAGGGTAAGGAGTGCTTTTTTGAGCTATTAAGGTTTAACTGTGATTTTTGGTTATAACGCTGAATTAAAAAGAAAAAAAGTTAATGCTAGAGTTTTAAAGACTGTAGAGGATGAATACGTTTTAGCTGGAGGCTGCCTGGATTGCATATTAGCATGGCTAAGTAAGTTCATATATAATATAAAAGGCATATCAGAAGTTAGGTTTTTAGCGCTCTTCTAGTTATGCAATCGAACTCAAAATGCTCACTTATTTTGTAGAAGTGTGTTTTTTTATTCAATTTTACCTTTGCTTCAGAACTCTGAAATCAATTTTTGGAGAAGAAATAAATGGCTTTATATAAAAATAAAATAATATTGAATAAATAATTACTATTCTAAAGCTTTTGTTGTTATCTAGTTGGTTTATTATGTTGAAAAGCCAAAATAATTCGATGGGTGCCCATCACTTTATAGCGCTTTAAAAGGGAAAATGTTAGTTAAATGTCGATTTTGGATTTTTTTAAAACGCTGGTTAATTTCAAAGATGAAGATTTTGAAGAACTTCCTGAGTTACCTGAGGGATTTCGTTTATCTTGCCCCGTTACTGTTAGTTTAACAAGTACAAGTGAGCGGATTGATCAAGTTCATCAGACAATTGAAAGTATTTTAAATCAAGAGTTAAAAGCAGACAAAGTTATTTTGTGGCTTTCCCAAGAGCCGCATTTGGTCGACAAAGGCATTAATCCAGAAGACTTAAATGCTTCGCTTCGTTCTCTACTTAATCAGGGTCTCGAGATTCGATGGACAAAAAACACCGGTCCCTACCGTAAAGCCATACCAATTTTAAAAGAGAGTGAGGCTGCAGGCAGTGTTTTAGTTACGGCAGATGATGATATTGTTTATCCAAGTGATTGGTTAAAAAATTTGGTCAAATACCATGTGGCTTTCCCAGGTGCGATTATTTGTTACCGGGGATTTTATATGAAGGGTTTTTCTGAAGGGAAGTTAACACCGTATATGCGTTGGAAACGTGACAAAGGTACTGAGCCGAGTTTATCTGTATTTCCTACGGGAAAGGATGGTGTGTTATACCCGGCAAATTCATTTAATCAAGAAGTGTTTAATGAATCAAAGTATATGGCGCTGGCTCCAACAGCTGATGATGTATGGTTAAAGGCTATGAGTTTATTAAACCATACGTGCGTTAAGAATATTACTTCACACAATAAAAAGGATTTCCCAATAATAGAGGGAAGTAATAGTAAAACTTTATTTCAAAAAAACCGAAAAGGTAATGATGGGATTATTGCTGCCGTGTTTAAAGAATACAATCTTGTTTCGCCTACCTAAATTTTTATAACATCAATGAAGCCGAGTATTTTTGAAGTTTTAAATTGGGTGTTTAGCTGGGTATCAAGTTGGATATTAAGCTGGATTGTACCCAAAGATCCCAAATTATTACTTGTCAGTGGGCGTCAGTTTGGTGGTAATACAAAGCCAATTTTACTTGAAGCTGAAAGCTTTGGTTTGAACGCTGTTTGGATTACAAATCGCGTAGAAGTATTAAAGATCAATGATAAAAAAATCGTTTCCGCCTATTCTTTAAAAGGATTATGGTATGGGGCAAGAGCAAGTAAAGTCGTCTTTACGCATACAGTTGGCGATTTTGAACCCTTGGTATTTCCGAGTTCCCGGGTCGAGTATTATAATGTATGGCACGGGATGCCAATGAGAAAAATATCTACTATGGATCCGGACTTCTGGAAACGGAAACATGCTAAATCAAACGTCCGCGAAATGAAGCGTTATACTGGAATGTTTGTATCCTCATCTATGATGCAGGATATATTTCATAAGACCTTTGGGATTAAATTAGAAAAAATTTACGTTACTGGCCAGCCTCGAACAGATGATTTAGTTAGGGGGAATGATTTTTGTTTTGATCATCTTTATGATCCGCCTCTTCCTGTTGGGCACAGAAAAATTTTGTATTGCCCTACTTGGCGTGAAGGAAAGCCTGTAACGCTTTTCCCATTCCCTGACAAGAATATTGAGGAGCTCCAGTCTAAGCTTGAAGAATTGAATGCAGTAATTTATGTGAGAACACATCCAAACGATCCAGGTCGTTGGTTAAAACGTGAGAAGAGGATTGTGCCATTTCAGGGAGATATTGCTCCTGAAGTAACTGATGCGCTAAGTCGATTTGACGTGTTGATTACAGATTACTCAAGTGTTTTTTATGACTTTTTACTTTTAAATCGTCCAACAATATTTTTCTCATATGATTTGGATGATTACAGTCGATCACCAGGGTTTTATATGCCATATAAGGAAATTACTGCGGGTCCTCACCCTAAAACACAACGGGAATTCGTAGGTGAATTAAAGTTGTTCCTAAATAAAACTGATAATTATTCTGGTGATAGAAAAAAAATTTACGATAAAATGTATACTTATAGCGATGATTTAGCGACAAGCCGGGTTTTGTCGATAATGAAAAATAATGTTTTATTAAAACAGGATAAAACTTAAATCTTATGTGTGGAATTTTAGGACAAATTTCTCTTGGTGAAGCGGCTTGTGCTTTGCCGCCTGATTTTTTCTTGAGCGCTTTAAATAAAATGGAGCATCGCGGACCTGATGACTCTGGTGTCATAACGGATGACAGATTTATCTTTGGGCATCGTCGTTTGAGTATTTTGGATTTAAGTACAAAAGCCAGGCAACCAATGGTAACGCCAGATGGCGCGCTAACATTATCCTATAATGGTGAAATTTATAACTTTAAAGCTCTGAGGAAATCGTTGCAAAATAAGGGCGCGAAATTTCATACGACAAGTGATACAGAAGTACTTCTGTATGGTTTGTATTATGAAGGCATCGATTTTATAAAGCGTTGCAATGGTTTTTTTGCTTTTGCTGCATATGATAAAAGAACAGATTGTTGTTGGATTGCCAGAGATCGTTTAGGCATTAAGCCATTATATGTTCATGATGATGGTAAATTTCTTACTTTTTCTTCTGAAATAAAGAGTATTCTGGCGCTGACAAAATTTGAAGCAAAGCTAAATGTAAAGTCTGTGTCATCTTACATGTCTTTCCGATACCCTATTGGAAATCAAACCTTTTTCGAGCATGTTGAATGTTTGGCACCGGGAAATTATCTTACAATAAAGAATGGAAGTAAGAAGCAAATTCAATATTGGGACCCTAGGGACGCCTTTGATAAGCAATCTGAAGATAAGGGAGAATCATATTATATTGAAGGCTTAAAAGCTCAACTAGAGGATGCCATAAGTAAACGAATGATTGCTGATGTGCCCGTAGGTGCATATTTATCAGGGGGTGTTGACTCGAGTTTAATTTCTGCTGTCATGGCAATGCATACCGACCATCCACTAAAATCATTTACCATTGGATTTGATGAGCCAGGTTACAATGAATTTGAATACGCTAGTTTAGTCGCGCAACAATATAAGACCGATCATCATGAGATTATACTTAATGCTGATGATTATTTTCAAAAATTAAATACTCTTATTGAATTTAAAGATGCACCTCTAGCTGTTCCCAATGAAGTTCCTTTATATGAAATGTCTAAGCAACTAAAGAAGCACATTACAGTTGTGTTATCTGGAGAAGGTGCAGATGAGTTATTTGGTGGTTACGGGCGAATATTCAGGTCTACTGACGAATTTGAAAAAGCTCATCTCGCCGCACATAGTCCTCCAGATCCCGAGTTAGCAATATTTCAAGCTGCATTTATAAAAAAATACGGGGTTTCTTCTTTTTCGAAATCAGTTGATCATTTTCTCCAAAATTATAGATATACAAGTATAAATTTAAAAAAATCACTACTTAATCTAGATATTGATGGGATTGAAAAAGAATTGGTCGGAGAGTTTGAGAGCTTGTTTGATAGTCTGCCAGGACAAAGCTATCTTAATAAGGCGCTTTATACATTTGAAAAGCTTCATTTGCAAGGACTGCTCGGTAGAGTTGATACAACAACTATGGCAACCAGCGTCGAAGCTAGGGTGCCCTTTGTTGATCATGAATTAGTAGAGTTTGCATTTAGTATTCCAGAGCATTATAAAATGAGATGGAAATCTAAAGCGGATGCTGAAAATGCACGCTCAAAACTTGGAAATGATATTTCTGAGTTATATGATATACCCAAGTGGATTTTAAAAAAATCGAGTGAGTCGTTGTTGCCAGAAAAAATACTGTACCGTAAGAAAATGGGATTTCCCGTTCCGCTCGATAAGTGGTTTGGTGGTAAGTTTAAAGCACTAGCGCAAGAGATATTGCTGAGTAGAGCATGCAAGGAGCGAGGATTAATAAACCAAAAGTCTGTAGAGAGTCTTCTAAATAAAACAGATGGTAGTTTTGATCATTCCATGGGAATGAAGTTATGGATGTTGGTAAACTTAGAATTATTTCAAATAAAATATTTTGACTCATAGGGGCTAAAATGGTTATAGGATATGCAGCTGGTGTTTTCGATCTTTTTCATATTGGTCATTTGAACTTGCTAAGAAATGCTAGCTCGATGTGTGACAGGCTTGTGGTAGGTGTATCCACCGATGAGCTTGTTAGTTATAAATTTAAAAAAGCTGTGATTCCCTTTCAAGAGCGATTGGAAATCGTTCGGTCAATTGAATATGTCGATGCTGTAATTCCTCAAGAAAACATGGATAAAATGGAGATTTGGAAAAAACTCAAATTTGACATTATGTTTGTTGGTGATGATTGGTATGAAAGTGATAAATGGGAAAAATTTGAATC
>Ga0316207_10003252_pt1 | contig 15349 bp, 10 predicted proteins | sample 6weekpyrite_MG_FD_204943 | JGI IMG/M metagenome (GOLD analysis project Ga0316207, IMG submission 204943) | Microbial mat bacterial communities from mineral coupon in-situ incubated in ocean water Damariscotta River, Maine, United States -... | ecosystem: Environmental > Aquatic > Marine >... | reverse complement strand
GGAGCTGATAGATACTGGATTTATTCATTGCTGAACTGGGTTTGGCTCATTTGAGGCAAATTAAGGCTGTTTTAAGCGATCGTGCCTGTTATATGCGCATAATGTATATTATGTTAAATAAGTTTGGTGGGTAAATATAGATCCAAATAAGCATTAAGGCTTCTAAGTACCCTGCAAGATGGCATTTATTAAAAATCAAATACCCTTACCCTTAAATTGATATAAAGTTCGACCACCTTCAGTTACTGATTCTTTTATATTAGTTCGATTACGAATATCTAAAATCAGTTTGCTCTTTTCTACCAAAGAAATCGTTTCAAAATATGACCTGGAAATGTGGGTTGTTGTTCTAGTTTCAGAATATTTTTTTATTTCAAATAATCTACCACCATTAACTACTGGATTATCTTTGAACGATTGCAGTAATACATCGAAATTAACTAAATTGAGAAATGCTAAACGTTTTTCACGCGTATTAAGATAAGTATTGTAATTATGAAGCGAAACATTGCCAAAAAAAATTAATTCAGGAATATCTGTATGATGACCAATATTTCCAATTTTACCGTGAATTTGAGTATATCTTGTACCATCACTAAAATATACTGTAGGTCTACTCTTTCCCCTGGTTACGCCTGTAATATCATTTGGTAAATATTTAGAAGGTAATGTTGCTGAGGTATTTGCCATATCTATTTCCTTTTTTAGCTGCAATTATATGAGGAAAAAATAGCTTTTGTCTAATTATACTTTCATTCCTTATAATAACTTACGTTTACAACAAAACCAGCAAGAGTAAAACAGAAATTTAGTGGATACTTATTTATCTATTTTATGGATCACTCACCCAGAAAAAATAGTGCGCTGTCTAAAGCGAAATTAATTATGCATCCGCACTTGCTTCTAATTCTATATTTCTGGCTTCTTCAGGTGTTTTTTGAGAATCCAGGGCAAGCAATAAAACAGGTAATAAAAATAAATCAAATAATAAAGCCACTGTTATCGCAAGTGAAGTAATCAAGCCGAGATCAGAGTTTTGCTTGAAAGAGGATGTTGCAAGCACCATAAATCCAGCAACTAATGCAGCGGTTGTAATGAGTAAAGCACTCCCTACTCTTGAGTAAGCATAGCGTACTGCTTTCTCCGCATCAAAACCCAGTGATCTTCTGGCATGCAGATATTTACTCAAAAAATGAACGGTATCATCTACAATTATTCCAATAGTCATGCCAATACCAAGAGATAATGCAACACTTATTTCGCCAACTAACATCCCCCAGATACCGAATGCAACTATGGGGGGAATTAAATTAGGTACTAAACTTAAAATACCAAGCTTAACTGAACGTAATGATAAAACTAAAATTAATGAAACCACAAAGAGTGCAATGACTAAGCCAATAATCATATTATGTGTTGCCCTCTGACCTATATGGGCAAAAATATACATGGGGCTTCCTAAAGTAACTGTCATTTCATTTACATTTTCAGTTAACCAGTTTTTAACTCGTGAATTAAATTCTATTAAATCAGTCGATGACAGGTTATGCAATGCAACCATTGTACGAGTAGATGACTTTCTAAGATTTATCTGATTAGTTAAATTCAAGCCATAAGGTAATGACATTTCATAGAGTAGCAAGTACTGAGCCGATAATTCTCTGTCTTTGGGTATCCGATGCCATGATTCATCGTCTGCATGCATATTTTTATTCAAACGCTTAATTATGTCAGAGAAAGAATGGACATGAATGACTTCTGGTTGAGTCATTAACCAGGCTTTAAACTCTGTAATTTTTTTAAGGTAAGCAGGATCCGAAATTCCCTCTTTTTCATTACTATCCAATGAGTACTCCATGAAGTACGGACCAATTAAATGCTCTGAGGCAAAATCAGTATCCGTACGAAAAGTAATACTTTCATCGAAATATTGCCAGGTCTTTTCAGTTATTTTATTTTGTACAGCCATCACAGATATTAAAATAGTAAAAGCAGATAAAATCCAGAAAACAGAATTCCTGTTTTTAATTACAAAATCTGCTAAAATAGTTGCGTTTTGTTGGTCATGTTTTTCTGCTACGGCAACACGCATTGGCATAATCATTATCAGGCCTGGAAGCAAAGCAATAGCCAGTAAAAATGCGACAGTGACACCCATTGCTGCCATATTTCCCAGGTCATGAAACGGCGGCACCTCTGAAAAATGCATAGATAAAAAACCAATAACAGTCGTTAATGTTGCGAGAAATACGGGTTTAAGATTAATGCTCAGGCTTTTTATTAATGCATCTCGCTTTGCCATCCCCCTCCGCATTTCATATAACAAAGACACTAAAATATGTACTGCGTGTGCCACCATAACAGTCATTACAATCGTTGGCGCGGCGATAGAAACCGGTGTTAACTTTACACCTATCCAGCCCGAAAATCCCATAGTAGCCAGTATCGATAAAATAATTAAAACTATTATATTCAGGGCGCCGGTAATACTGCGTAAAAAAAACAGCAATCCTATAATGATAATACCAAACATTAATGGAGTTAATGTTGCCATATCTTTTTGTGTAGCTTCAAAAAAAGCATTATTAGCTGGTACCAGCCCCGTAAGATATAACTCAAGACCTGGATCTTTATTTTTTAACTGGGCAATTAAATCACGACTATAACTCATGACTTCTGATGTACCCTGGGGTGCATCCTGGGGTATATTAATTGTTACATTTACTGCAGTTACTTTTTCATCAGCTGATATGAGATTGTTCCGTAACAGGGGTTCATTAAGAGCAATTTGTTTTCGGGATGAAATTTCTTTATCAGAATAATTAACTGAATTTTCAAACAAATCCTGCACTACAAGATCATCTTCTTTAGCATAGGTGTACTGGAAATTAGAAATTGAATCCACACGAATAGAATGTGGCATCTTCCATGCTTGTTCAGTTAACCATTCAACGTGAGAAAGTGTTTTTTTAGTAAATACACCACCGTCTTTTGGTGCGATAAGAATAATTACATTATCCGTTTTATTGTAAGTCTCCTCCAGTGATCTTAAGTCTTTCAATTCTGGATTATTGTCTGAAAACCAGATTTCATAATCCATGGCAAAACCAATATATTTTCCACCCGCGACTAAACTGGCAACTAATAACAAGGATATAAACATAAATAACCAGCGCCAACGCACTAATATATTAGATATTGATTCTACTAACGGATTTATTGTTTCGTTATTCATATTTTAACTCCAACACTGGAGCAGAAATGGGTAACTCCTTTATGGCTTTATCAAAGCTTATGATTGTTTGCTTGATTTGTGTAGATGTTTCTGAGTTTGCAATAACACTTTCCAGGTCATCTTTCTTTTCTATAAGTGGAATCGTCGGCGATGCCTCAGGAACTATAATCCCTCCCATAACACATATAGTTTCATGTAAGGCAGAATAAGCAATTGTTGCCCGAGGAGACACATTAACGAGTGCAATAGGCAAATCAACAAATTCACCCGTACCGACCAACCAGTCAAGTGCATTTTTCATTACACCAGATACACCATGTGCATATTCAGGACTAGCAATCATAACACCATCTACTCCATGTAATTGATCTCTGAAATGCTTAACTGCTGCAGGCGTATCTTTATCAAAATTCTCCCCCTCAATATCAGGATTAAACAGGGGAATTTCATTTAATGCATTATAAAAAATTATATTTATACCTTCAGGTGCAAGTCTTGATGCTGCCCGCAGGAATATTGTATTAAGGGAATGCTCCCTTAGACTACCAGAAAGTGCCAAAATTTTACTCATATAGCGTTTACTCGTCTTTATAAAAAGCTCTACTCATTTCACAAGTATAAATATTCTTAATAATTAACATTAAAGTTTAAAGTGGTTTTGTTATTAAGTTGTTTCAGTTGATACGGTATTAGCATCAAGTATGTTTTCTTCTGCGGAATCCAGATTATTCTCTAATCGTAACATTTTTAGACCATAAAAATATATCATAATGATTATCGCAGCAGCTCCCATAATGACAGTAGTAATTGCATAAACACCAATTTCATCAACTAATAATGATGCTATTGCAGTAGATACAAAACCAAGAAAAGCAACTAGAAAACCAATCGCGCTTGCACAAGTACCAGCAATTTTTGCATGACGTTGAATTAAAAATGACATACCAGTAGGTATAGTAAATCCATTGGCAAATGTAATGATACTAAAGGCCCCTATTAACATCCATACATTATCTTTAGGAAATAAAACCGGTACCATAAACAATGCAATTGAACCTAATATTGCCAGGCTCACACCAAAACTAATAATCGGTATATCACCAAAACGTTGATATTGAGTTTTAGCTATTTGTGCCCCAACTAAAAAAGACATAGCAAAAGGTAAGTATGTTAGTCCGATTTCATCAACACTGTAAGAGAGCTCAGCCAATACAAAAGGTATAATTGTAAGATAAACAAGATATAAGGTAATACTTAAAGCTATAGTTAAAGCAAAGCTTAAAAATACTTTATTTTTTGCAAGTGATGTATAACTGGTCATAACAGCAGCTACATTAAATGAATTAGAGCGAGATTCCTCAGGTAATGATTCCTTAAAAACAAAAACAGTCCATAAAATCAGCAATGATGTCACAGTAAATAATATCCAGAATATCATATTCCAGCCAGCAGAATCAGCGACAAAACCACCTAGTATAGGTGCAATTGCGGGTGAAAGAGCTCCGAGCGCCATAAGCATAGCAAATATTTTCTGCACTTCTTCGCCTTCAAACAAATCAATAATCATTGGTTGCCACAAAATATAGGCTGCACAAACACCAATCGCCTGAACAAGTCTGAATAGTAGAAATGTAGTTATATCTCCAGCAAGTACACAACCAATTGTACCAATTGCAAAAATAATCAATCCAGTCAACAAAGCAGGTTTGCGTCCAATGCTGTCAGACAAGGGGCCATAGAATAATTGGGCAAAAGCAAAACCTACCATATAAATACTGAGCGAAATCCCGGCTAGCGCTTCTGTCGTATTGAAGGAGGCCTGAATCTGATTAAGAGCGGGTAAATACATATCGGATGCTAATAATCCCATTACCGAGAGTAATCCTGCATATATTAGAAAAAACAGTTTCTGGTTATTTTTCATTTTATGACCTATTAGTTTATTTATAAAACAAATACCAATTTTGATATTACTTTATACTATTGTTTATCTATTCGCTTATATTACTACCATGAAACAGGTAATTCATTTATTCCATAAAGTACCATTTCATGTCTGAATGATAGTTCTTCAATGGGTAACTCTACTTTTAATGTAGGTATTTTTTCAAATATAGTACGAAAAGAAACCGATAACTCAACACGAGCAAAGTGCATTCCTAGACACTTATGAATTCCATGACCAAAACCAACATGATCTTTTTCATTCCGATGAATATTAAATTCATCTGGGCTTTTAAATGCGGCTTCATCACGATTACCTGAACTAAGCATAACAATGACTCCTTCACCTTCTTTAATAAGCTGCCCGCCTACTTCGACATCAGCTGTAGCTGCTCTTGGTAAACCCGTATGATTAATTGTTAGATATCTAACAAGTTCATCAACCATTCGGTTACCTAATGAGGGGTCATGCATAAAGTCATTAAGTTGATCCTGGTGCTCAAGTAAAACGACAACACCCATTCCCATTGCCAGTGCCATAGTATCGTATGCACTTAATAATAATAGAGCGGCAAGTCCAGACATTTCATTATGGTCGGCGTTATCCTGAGCATCATTTATCATACGCCCTAGTAAATCATCAGTAGGATTATTTTCTTTTTCAGTTATTATTTTATCAAAGTACGCCATTAACTCAGTGGCAGCCTTCTCAGTTTTATCAGCTGGTTGACTTCTATCTAGAACAATATCTGTACAGTCTTTTACAAAATCATGATCACTCTGTGGAATACCTAGAATTTCACAAATAATTCTTGCTGCCACTGGAATGGCAAATACTTTAACAAAATCAACTGGAGGTGCTAATGCAAGCATAGTTTCAAGTTGCTCATCTACAATTGCTTGCATTCGAGGTCTTAAGGTCTCTACGTGTGAAGCAAGAAATTCTGCTGTGACTACTTTTCTTAAACGCGAATGATCTGGTTGATCGATTTGTAAAAAAAATCCAGGTGGTGGTGGTACATCACCAGAAATGTAAGAGGGAAATCCGGCAGCCTGCGGATTGGAACTGAAACGCTTATCAGCTAGTACAGTTCTAATATCTTTATGATTTGTCACCAGCCAGGCACTATCCCCATGAGGTGTACGCACTTTTGAAATTGGCATCTCATTACGTAAGTGTTTATATTCAGGCGGTGGATCAAATGGACATTCCCTTTTTGATGGTAATTCTGGCAGGTCATTAAGATCGGTTTTATGTAATAAATTAGTATTCATAGATAACTCCTTATTTAGTTAATGTTAGTTAGCAGCTTCTACTAGCACTTTAGATAATTTTTCAATTGTAGGAAAATCCCACATAACTGTAGGTTCAATGCTTATGCCAAGATAATCCTCAATGTCGCCACTTATAGTTAGTGCATAAACTGAATCTAAACCATATTCTGATAAGGGCACATCCATCTTTATTTCTTCAGGTTTGCGTTTTACATAGGTGGACACGCGTTCAGTTAACCACGTGTTTAAGTTTTCTTGGTTTTTTTCTTGTTTGATATCTGTCACTATAAACTCCCCAATTTTTCATTCATTTTAGTTAAAGATTGACTCTCTCCAGGTAATTTACGATTCATCAAATCGAAGCTTTTAGCATGATTGTATCGATCTAATAACTGGTTAAAAAGTTGTGATTCAATGTGTTCAGGGATAACTTCCGACTGATTGTTTATATGATTGCTGAGACGTATCAGTGCAGCAATAATCCATGCAGGATTTCCCAGTTGAAAACTATCTGTTTGTTTGTTGTTGATCCAGATATTTACACAGGAACTGGCAGCAATTATTGTTGCATACCGATTACTTAAATCATATATTTCTGGGCTTGCCATAACTGTAAGATCGCTGGGTTTAAGATCACAACATTCACGCTTCAAATCTTTTAACTCGGTTATAAAAATATTGATAAGTCTAAGTATTTCCTGGTGTAAGTTATCAGTAGGATATAAGGAAACTTTATGTTGCCCTGTAATAAGTGAACCCATGAGTCGATCACGACCGCCCGCATCAATACTTAAATTTTTATATGATAGTGGAGGTAAATAACCATCAAGCTCAAATATCTGATCAGGTGCTTCATCATCTGTTAACCAAGATTGTCTTGCTAATCGAGGTAATTGTGGAAGAATCGTCATTTGACATGCCACACGCGCTACATGACCAAAACCTATGGGTTTTAAATCGCGTAATAATTTCTGAAAAATAGAATATTCACCATTACGTAAATAAAATTGTGCACCCAGTACAGAAGATAATTTATTCATCGCGGGTATTAATATCTTTGGAACCATGTATTTTATTGCAGGTGCATACACACTCGTTTCGCGTGGTAGTAAATGAATTGAACGAGCTACAACAGTAGAAAAACAATCACAAATTAGAAGGTCTGTAAATGCATCAACCATTGAAGTACGGACCTGTGGTAACTGGATAACTGCTTTGTTATAAAGATTCCGTTTATACGCATAACGAATCAAGGTTCGTAAACCCGTATCAAGAATGCCGATAAACATTCCGGGTAATGCTGTTCGGGTTATCTGAAATGATCTAATGGCAGTTTCAAGTGCACTACCTTCTGTTCCAAGTATTCTATCTACAGGTAATGGGCAATCTTTAAATTCTACACCACCTAATTGAACACCTCTCATTCCTACTGAAGGAAATCTAGGTAGATATTTCATTTTATCAACAGGTATACCTGATTTGTTAACCAGGATAAGAGAATGTTTGCGACTACCCTGCCCTTTATCAGTACGAGCATATATCACTATAATATCTGCACGTTGGATATTTGAGGTAATCTGTTTGCTACCATTAAGTATTAATTTTTCTCCATTGGTCATAGCTTCAAACTCAATACTAGTTAAATCATTCCCATGGGATAGCTCATAATATGAGCACGCAAGTTTACGGTTTTTCAGCATCAACTGAGCAACCTCCTGACACTGTTCTTCAGTTCCTGTTGCCCAAATATTACAACTCGCTATAAATGAACTTCCACCATATCCAAGCCCAAGGCACGGATCATGTCGGTAAACTGAGCGCATAATTTGAATCAAATGGTCGACTCTGGTTAGACGTCCACCATAATTAACCGGTATAAGCTCCGCATTTAAGCCATATTCATCAAGTAACTTTTCTCCACTTTCAAGCATTTCCTGTTTTTCATCGGCTTTTAATATCGCAGAAATACCAATAGGGTTTTGTTTATCCCAGGGGTCACCAAACATTTTTTCTAAATTATTAATTCTTATATTATAATTTTCATCTCTCATGACATGCTTACCTGTGAATTAAACTTCTCAGAAATAATGCTTGTTAGAAATTTTTCATAAATAGATGTATCAAATTTAAATTCAGAATTTAGGCGTTTTAACAGATGCGTTAAGCAAACCTCCATCCATAAGGCCTGTGAAAAACGTCCACTAGAATTATCACTGTTATGTAACCAAAGTTGTATACACGCAGCACCCGCAAAACAAAGCTCATATTGTGCTGCCAGTTCAAAATGTGACTGTGGAACTTCTCTTGCTGAGAGGACACAGGCGGATAGTTTTTCTATTAATGCATTGGTTTCTTCGAGAAGTGTTTCTGCTAATGCCAATAGTCTGGTTTCTGTTAATTTTTTATTAATTATAAGTGTTCTTAACTGTTCAACTGCCTGGGGTAAGCTTTGTAAAATACTACAGCCGGAGATGGAAACGAGTTGTAATTTTTCTGGGTTAATCTTATTAAGTTCATCGTTTAAGTTCATCGTTTGAGCTAGACCATCTTTATCATAATTTCCCTTTTTATAACTTCTGGCGAGAAGATGAAACTGGTTAATTAAAGCATTTCGATTAACCACTGTGCTACCATCAAAAATTGCAATTAACCTATGGTCCCTCTCGAGCTTTTGAAACATACCGTGCTTGTATTCCTCAGTTAGAAAAGCTCTGGAACCCAGTTGATCACCAAGTTGTGCAATTAATTCATCAACCATGGTTGGAACAAAGGCTTTAGCGATTGCTGAAATAACACTCATTTCACCTGTGAGTGCATGAATACTGCGACTACTTACAACACTGACTAACTCCGCAATCATTAACTTAACGTAGGTTTCTGCTAATGTTCTACGTACCATAGGAAGTTCAATTAAATATCGATCATACATTCTGTGTTGTTTAACAAAATCAAAAACAAGATTGAAAGCATGATCTGCTGCACCGAGTGATAAACCGACACAGGACGTGCGAGTTAACTGTAATGCTTTGAGTACTATTTCTAAACCCGCACCTCGTTCACCTACCATAGTGTCAGATGATATGACTGCATTCTGAAACTCTATTCCACTTATATCCGCACCTCTAATACCGTAGGTATGTTCTTTTGGTAACAATCGATAATCAGTACTCGAAAGCTTACGTTTGTCTATTAAAAATAAACTATAACCCCTTGCACCAAGCTGTGGATCTGTAAGCGCAAGAACACAAATCATGTCTCCACGAGTAGCATTATTGATTAACCATTTTTCGCCGTTTATAACCCATCCTTGTGGCGTCTCCCTGGCTTCAAATTCATTAGCCAAAAGATCACTTCCATGATAACGTTCTGTTAAACCCCAGGAAACAACGTCCCCGTTTATAATGTTTTTGCCTAGTGTATTAGCTTGTTCTGGTGATCCCGCAAGCCAGGTACAAATACCACCTAAAGAGGTTTTTCCGTGCCCAATTGCAACTGTTAAATCATGTCTAGAGATAGTTCGCCATAAATCAATTAACTGTTCATAGCTACTTAGCGATCCACCATATTGAACCGGTACATAAAAACGGTTCATACCAAATTCATTGAGCACGCTACAGGGTGCTTCGGGAAACATGTCCTGTTTATCATAAGTTGCAGATAGAGAAGATGAAAATGCATTATCTTGCAGATTAACATTGCCTATAAATTTATCTAAATCCGCGTCTTCGGTTTGTTTATAATATGAATAGGTACCCATTAAGAAAACGCCTCATTTTCAACTGTTGTAGTTACAGGTTTTTTATCATCAAATTCCTGCCACATAAGATTAATAGATGGTTCAATATTTTGTATAAGCGAAGGCAATTTATTGTTAATAAACAACTCCCGCATATAGGTTCGCTGAATTTTTCCACTTGTCGTTCTTTTGATACTTCCAGAGCGGAGCAAAACAACAGCTGAAGAATTTAAACCGAACTCCTGTTGAACAAGTGATTTAATTTGGCTCGATAGTTCTTGCAAATGTTGCTGACTATAACGTCCTTTAACCTCGTGAGTTATTACCACAGATTCATCATTAATAATTGTTGGCACAGTAAACACGGCACCATAACGTCCATGTAATTCATCAAAACGATGGCGTATTTCATGCTCTATATCATGAGGATAGTGATTACGACCATTCACAATAAACATTTCCTTAATTCGCCCGGTAACGTAAATTTCATTTTTGTATAAGAAACCAAGATCACCTGTACGAAGATACCCACTGTCACCTTCTGAAGTGCTAGCACGAAAAGTTTCAGTAGTAGCACTGGTGTTACGCCAGTAACCCCTGGATACACTATCGCCTCGCAACCAGATTTCGCCTATTTTCCCTTCAGTCAAAACCTCAAAACTATGTGGATTTACAATACGTACATCATAATTTCTCGGTTCCCCGCAACTAACTAAAAAACGTGAATCATTTGAACCAGAAGTCAATTTAAATAAGTTGTTCTTTAAACTTTCAATATCAGCTGCTTGTAATACCGGTGCACGTTGTGAATAGCCTGATATAAAAACAGTTGCTTCAGCCATGCCATAACATGGACATAGGCACTCTTCACGTAAACCTGTCGATTTAAAATATTCTGAAAATCCAATAAGAGTAGAGGCCTGAATAGGTTCAGAGCCACTAATTAAATGTTGTAAACAAGTTAAGTTTAAATCTTTCTTTTTATCTTCAGTAATTCGTTGACAACATAAATCGAATGCAAAGTTTGGTGCGCATGAATGATTAATATCAAATTTATCAATCATTCTTAACCATAAATATGGACGTTTTAAAAAGGTAGTCGGTAGCATCATCACACAAGTGCTACCTAGAAATAATGCGGGTAAAAGTTGTGCCATTAAACCCATATCATGATATAGCGGTATCCATCCACCAAAACGAGTTTGTTTATCAAAACCAAGTACCCGTGAAAAACTGGCAACATTAAATAGAAGATTTTTGTGACTAATCATTACCCCTTTAGGATTCCCTGTTGAACCAGAGGTATATTGCAATAGTGCAATTGTAGATTGACTAGTAATTGGTATTTTCCAGTTATCAACTGTATCAAAGTTTTGTGTATCTGTTGCGAGACAAACTACATTTGATAAATTTTCAGATGCTGACCACTCTTTAACAGTATTAAGATGGGTACTATCAGTTAATATTGTAGAAATACTAGCATCATTAGCAATTGCTTTAACGCGATTTCTTTGATGTTGATGTTGACTTGGCATTGGCGCTGGTACAGCAATCATTCCCGCATAAATACAGGCTATAAAAGCTTCTACAAATTCAAGACCAACAGGATATAACAGTAAAATTCTACTCCCTGGGTCAAAATTATTATGCAGCCAAAATGCAATTTCTTTCGCTTTTTCATCAAGTTCCTGATAGGTTAAATGTGTTGCACCCTTTTCTTTATCAGGATCTCTCACTAGTATCACAGCATCACGATCAGCAAAACTAGCAACGTGTTGCTGAATCAAATCACTAATCGATTCAGTATTCTCAAGTATCGAAGCTGCAGATTGATTTGCTACATTTGTCATAGTTTAACTCCATTCTCTATTTGTTGTTCAGGAGAAGGTATAAAACCTATGGAAATAAAATAATCTATATAAAGAGATAGAAAGTCCTGGTCTAGTTCTCTGCACTCAATACCAGAACCTTCTAAGGCATTAACAAGGTTTTTAGTTTCGAACTCTGGATGACTGCCTTCATCACCAGCATCGGCTGATGCGGATTGCTCACCAAACAATGGAAAGAATTTTGATAAGGCATTTTCTTTACCGTTTTTGAGCGCTGTTGACAGCTCTTTGTACCAATCAGGATATGAAATATTACGTAGTTTGTAACCATGTCCTCGAATCATTTCACAAACTTCACTCCATGAAACTGTTCGATTTCCAACCATGTGATACTGATTATTAAGTTTGTCACCACTAAGCGCAATATGGGCAACCGCTTTTGCACAAAAATCGACAGGTGTAATTTCAAGCATGACATCGAAATCAAGTTCGGCACCTAACTGTATGCAACTTTTGATTGCCGAGTTAAGGTAGGTATCGGTTGAACAGGCACCTGTATCCTGCGCGCCAGTAATCTGTCCAGGTCGATATATACAAGTTGGCACACCACGATTTCTAATAAGTGAAACCAGACGGTCTGAAACCCACTTTGTCTGCCTGTAACCACCCACTAAACCATCGGGTTCTGTAAGTTTAGTTTCACTAAAATATTGAGCACCTTTATGCCCAGGAAATACCGACAATGAAGAAATATAATGAATGGGTTTAATTCGCTTACGACAGGCTAGTCGTAAAACTTCATGTGTACCCAAAACATTAATAGGCTTAAGTTGCTTGTATGGCATAGCATAACTTGATAAGGCCGCATTATGCACAACCATTTCAACTTCTGTCGCAATCTCTTCATATGCTTCTTTAGTCAGTGCAAAGTACGGACGACCTATATCACCGGCTACACCCCTAAGACGAGATTCATCTTTATCCGTTAACAATGCATAATATTTTAAATTCTCAATAACACGATTAACAGCATCAACAGGGTCTTTTGCACGTGCCAAAACATATATATATGCATCTGATCGATCAAGAAGTTCGCGTAATAAAAATGCGCCGGTATACCCAGTACCTCCAGTTAGAAGAATGGTTTTATAATTTTTTGTTACTGGTGCAATTGCATCGTTATCGGGATAAATATCATCAGGTAGTTGAGCCTCTTTAATTAACTCTTCATCATTAAGGTTAATTAGGCCACTGCCTGTTACAACAATGCCCTCTGCACTTATCATTTGCACCAGTGCAGTTATTGTTGGATTTTTAAATAAACGTCTTAAACTCAATTCAATATTATATTCTTCACGAACTTTTGCCGCCATCTGTACAACAGTTATTGAGTCTCCTCCTAAATCAAAAAAACTGTCCTCGATACCCACTCGATTTATTCCTAAAATATCTTGCCAGATTCTTGCAATTTTAATTTCATCTGGATTACTCGGAGGTACATAATTTTCATTATCAGAGTCATCAATATCAACTACAGGTAAGCGTTGACGATCGACTTTTCCATTAGGTAACTTAGGAAGCTTATCAAGAATTATGAATCGTGAGGGAACCATTGCTTCAGGTAATTGGCTGCGCGCGTAAGTTCTTAAATTACTTGTTAGCGAAGAAACTGAAGCCAATGATATTGGATTGTTCGCAACATCTTGCTGTAAATCACTCATTATTCACACTCCATTTTTTCTTTAGCTTTGGGTTTATTCTTCGAAGATGAAGCATTGAATTTAGATGATAAATGTTCCATAACATTAAATACTGCATCGAACTCATCAAGACGACCATGCTCTGGAACTAACAACTGTACATGCCAACCCATTTTCTCTGCAACTTCTGCGACAGTTTCTGGGTCTACTGCATTATTACTACACTCTTCCCAAAGTAATCTTTCTAATTCCCATGCTGTTGTATCTTCATCAACATTTTTTAAAAGATTTAGTAGTGCTCGCGGGCGCGTTAGTCGCGCATTTGGAATGCTGGAAATAGTGAAAGACTGTCCATCGGCTTTAGATAATTTCTCAGATATATCCTCGATACTTGATTCATTTGTTGAAAGTGATTTCCAGGGTATATGATCTTTACTATTTTTATTCTGCTTAGAAGAACCTTCAAATATAGTTACATCATAACGATAACTGGTTAATTCATTTATAGCATGACCACGCTTAAGCTCTATTCTCACTTCTGCAATGTTATTATAATCATTGGCCAGGTTACGGAATAAGTGTGTAGATAAACATAACTCACGCTCAGCGTTAACTTGCCTGTTGATAATGGAAGTCATTTCTTTAACTGTAGTGAGAGGTGGCACTCTATAAAGCTGTACAGTTGCGTGGAAGGATTCTAATAATTCAAGGCTACGAACATCGCCAATAAACACTTTGCCCCTATTACCAGCAATTCTCATTGACTCAGAAATAACCTGTTTTAAATAATCAGTGCCTGGAAAATACTGGATCACGGAATTCATGACGACTGTTGCACCGATATCTGATTCAAGGCTCTCCAGCTGACTTGCATCACCATGAATTAATGTTAGATGGTCTTTATGTTTACTTTTTTCTCCCATTGAAGCAGCGGCATTACTTAATGCGGCTTCAGAAATATCTATGCCTACGTAACGTTGTACATGGGGGGCAATTTCTCTGAGTATTAAACCAACACCAACACCAACATCAACAACAGTTTTAGATTTCAGGGATGAAATTTTATCAACAGTATGTTGTAACCATTCGCGCATTTCTTCAACGGGGATAGCTTCATTTGTATAACTACTTAACCAGCCGGCAAAATCACGCTCAGTGTCACCTGCTATAGCACCTGTTTCTGGATTCGTATAAGCATCTTCCCAGGCATTCCCCCAGTGCTGTACATATGCTTCTTCTTCACCGGGATCTATGGACTGATTTCCCGGTGAAACATAAGCAACAAGTTCAGTGGGTCCGTTATCTTTTGAAACAGCGATAACGGCAACAGAACCAGCTTGCTCGTGACGGGATAACACACTTTCTATTTCATCCGGCTCTATTCTATGCCCCAGAATTTTCACCTGGCGATCTATTCGCCCTAAAAATTCCAGTATTCCATCACTACGCCAACGAACACGATCTCCGGTTCGATACATAACATTACCCGAGCCTTCAGGTAACTCTACAAATCTTTCCAAAGTTGTTTCAGGTCGATTTAAATATTCCCCAGCTACTCCATCACCACCGATCCATAATTCACCTTCAGAACCAATAGGGACTGGCTTTAATATCGGATTAAGTATAAGTA
>Ga0316207_10003251_pt1 | contig 15350 bp, 12 predicted proteins | sample 6weekpyrite_MG_FD_204943 | JGI IMG/M metagenome (GOLD analysis project Ga0316207, IMG submission 204943) | Microbial mat bacterial communities from mineral coupon in-situ incubated in ocean water Damariscotta River, Maine, United States -... | ecosystem: Environmental > Aquatic > Marine >... | reverse complement strand
GGCATGCGGCTTCAGCTGAGGTTGCGCAGGGAAAACAGCTGTTTGAACAGAACTGCCAGGTCTGTCATCAGGCTGATGCTATTGGCAAACCGGGTTTTGCGCCATCGCTGACCAATAAGGAACTGCTTAGCATTGGATCGGACAAGTTTTTTATGTCGACTATCCGTGATGGCAGGACGGGCACAGGTATGCCGCCTTTCGCCCACCTGGGTAAAAAGAAAATCAAGGCGATTGTCGCTTTTTTACGTGCTCATGAAACACAGCCAAACCGGGCGAAAGAAGTAGATGCACAGCCGGCAAGTTTTGGTGATGCACGTAAGGGTGAACTCTGGTTTAAAGAAATCTGTGTCAGTTGTCACGGTGACCAGGGTGAGGGTTATGGCGCCGGGGTGGCCGGCACCGCGATTGGAACGTCAGGTTTTTTGAACAAGGTTTCGGATGGGTTTATTCGTGAAACTATCAAATATGGTCGTTCCAATACGCGCATGCGCGGTTTCTCAGGTCCGGATGGCCTGGCCGATCTGCGAGATTCGGAAATCGAAGACATCATCGCCTATCTTCGCACCCTGGGTGATCAGCGTAATCGGGCGCGCTAAGTAGATATTCAAATTCAGATACAATCAATTATTATGGGAATGAACAACTATGAAACGCATTAAAGATATTTCCCGACGTGACTTTATTAAAAATAGCACGTTCATCACAGGCTCAGCCGCCGGTGCAGGACTCTTTGTCGGTAACAATCCTGAGCTGGAGGCCGCTACAGATAAATCTACAACCAAACGCACCACGGCGCTGGCGCAGTGTCCCTATTGCGGTGTCGGCTGCGGCACTGTCATCGTCTCGGAAAATGGAAAGATTGTTTCCATGCGTCCGGACAAGGATCACCCGACTAACTATGGTCTGCAATGCATCAAGGGCCTGACCGCCGCCGAACCCATTTATGTGGATCGTATGGAAGGGGACTCCTATGTGCGTAAGGATGTCTGGGAGGAATGGAACAAACCCGGTCATGGTGATATCGAATACACCAGTAAGACAAAAAATGCTTTTGATGATGATCTGTTTGTCCGTGTGCCTTACAAAAAGACGTCGGAGATGGTGGTGCATAAAATAGCGCACTTCATCAAGAAGTACGGCGGCAATTCCATTGCCCTGTATGGTTCCGGTCAGTTGACCATGGAAGGCCAGTACCTTGAAAACCTGTTCATGAAAGGGGTGATAGGTTCGAATACCATCGAAGCCAATGCGCGCATGTGCATGACCTCAGCCGTCACCGGCTACTTCGCCACCCTGGGTTCGGATACACCACCGCTGGCGTATGAAGATCTGGAAATGTCAGATATGATCATGCACTTTGGTCATAACGCGCGTGAATCGCATCCGATTATTTACTGGCGTATTGCCGATCACAAGAAGAAAAATGACATTCCAACTGTGATTGTCGATCCACGCTGGACCGGCTCGAGTCAGGGCTATGCCGACATCGATGCCAAAAACCATGTGCATGTGCCGGTGTTGAACGGTGACATCAGTTTCCTCAATGCAATGGCGCATGTGCTATTAAAGGATCATGATGACGTAATTGACTGGGATTTCCTCAAAGCGCATGTCAAAGGCTGGAAGGAATACGTCGATGGCGTGAAAAAGAATTACAGTCCGGAACAGGTTCAGGATCGCATGGGCAGTGACAAGGTGACGCCGGAGATGATTCGTCGTGTCGCCGGCATGTTTGCCGATGCGACCCGCAAACGCCTGAAGCGCAGCAAAATGGATCAAAAAGGTGATGGCTACGGTGGTGTGATCATTATGTGGGGAATTGGCTATAACCAGCATATTCACGGCCAGCACAATGTCATTTCTATTATCAATCTGCTGACCCTGACTGGCAACCTGGCCAAGCCGGGCTGCGGACCCTTCTCCATGACCGGTCAGCCGAATGCCATGGGTGAACGGTTTACCGGTGGCCTGACTGGTCGTCTGCCGTTCAATCAGCCGCTGAAAAACAGCAAACACCGCAAGCACATGGCGAAACAATGGGGTGTGCCGGAAAAAAACCTGATCAATGCGATGAACTCCGACAATCGCGGCATGGCGATAGGCATGATGGAGCGCGCTATCAAGGGCGAGGTCAAGGCCATGTTCCTGGTTTATGCCACGCATATTGATTTACCCGATCAGCACAACCTGGTGCGTCCGGGACTGATGAAGTCCTTCAATATCGTGCAGGAAATCTATCGTCATGCGCCCAATAATCTGTTTGCCGACGTGATTTTCCCGGCTGCGACCTGGGGTGAAGTGGATGGCGTCTATATCAGTTCGGAACGTCGGATTAACATCTGCCAGGCCGGTGGCACACCGCCTCCGGGATGTCTGCCGGATATGGACATGGTAATCGACAAGGGTAAGGAAATCGCGGATCTGCTGGGACTGGATGGTAACAAAATCTTCCCCTGGGGTAAGAACAAGCATGGTTTCTATGATTCCGAGCAGGTGTTCCGTTCCGTAGTCGAGGCTTCAGCGGGCAGTGATACCGATCTCACAGGCATGCTGGAAGTGGAGAAAGTGGATGGTATCGGTCTGTATCAACAGTTGATTGATCACCGTGGCATCCAGTGGCCGGCGCCGACTTACAGTATCGCCAAGGCCGGCGGCGCCAAGCGCCGTTACATGAACCAGGAAGGCGTCTGGAAATCCAAGCCCTATGGTTACTTCCGCACCAAGGACGGCAAGGTGCACATGAAACTGTGCCAGCAGGATTACAGCCAGCGTAAGGAAATCACTCAGAAACTGATGGAGTTTGGGGTTAAGAAAGACCATTTTGTTATCGACAATCTTGATGTGGTCAAGAAAGCGCGCGACATGGCGCTGACGCCGGATATCCCGGATGAACAACATCGTGGCAAGAAATGGAAGGATATCCCGAAGGACAAATATCCCTACTGGCTGGGTCTGGGCGTGGTCTATGAACATTTCCATACCGCCAAGTCCAACCGTAGTCCAACGACCCGCCGTCTGGTGCCGGAACAGTATGTCGAAATGCATCCGGACGATGCCGCAGAACTGGGTATCAAGGATGGCGATCAGGTTCGCCTGATCACTCGCCGCGGGTATTACCAGGCGCGAGCCCAGGTTGGCAGCAACAGTATTGTGCGGCCGGCGCGTAACTCGGTTCCTCGCGGTTACCTGTTCAGCCCCTGGAACCTGTCGGTTGCCGATAGTGCGGATCCGAAGAAGAACAAATGGCTGGTTAATGCGGTTTCCAGTCGCGCCTTCGACCCGGTATCCGGACAGGTGGACTTCAAGAAACTGGCCTGTCGTATCGAGAAGGTGTGATTCGTCTGCCGTAGCAGGTGCGGCTTCTACGGACACAGGTGAGCCGCACATGTTCGCCTCATGGTGCACCCTGCGGGCATTTCACCCGTAGGGTTACAACTAATACCCTGTAGTTTGCTTTAATCTCTACGGGTTTAATTTCCCGCTGCTTGCAGCGAAAACGGCAGGTTGGGCTGAATAGAATGAAGCCCAACATAATATCGAATCAGGCTGTTGGGCTTCGTTGCACTCAGCCCAACCCACAAATTAATACCCCGCCAGCTTGTGGCGGGGTAGTTTATAGTAGTGAGAAATGAAAAGACGTCGTTTTTTAAAAGAACTTGTTGCGGGTGCTGTGGCGAGTTCGGTATTGAAGTCATCGCTGGCCGAAGCCGCCTTTTCGGCACAAACCAGTCAGCGTTATTTGCGTCCTCCCGGTGCTCTGGCTGAGGAGGAGTTTGAAAGTCGTTGCATTCGCTGCGGCCAGTGTAGCGAGGTATGTCCGAATCGTTGTATCAAATACTTTGATCTCGAAAACGGCATCGACTCACTGAATACCCCGTATATTGTTCCCCGTAGCAAGGCCTGCATTTTATGTATGAAATGTGGGCAGGTATGTCCGACCGGCGCCATTAAGCCGCTTGAGCGTACCGCCGAAGATATTCTTGCGCATGTAAAAATGGGTAAGGCGCGGGTGGAAAAAAGTCTATGCCTGTCCTATCAGGGAAAAACCTGCGGCGTTTGCTATCGTGCCTGTCCCTTGCAGGATGTGGGGATCAGGGTCGGGCTGCTGGAGCAGCCTCATGTGCTGGAAGGTTGTGTCGGCTGCGGCCTGTGTGAACGTTCCTGTATCCAGTTGCCACAGGCGATAAAAATTATTCCTGAACATATTCTTAAGGCTACTGCTTCATCATGAGTTCCAGTTCGACCCCCTTTTTCCTCTGGCGGCATCTCAACAAGTTGCGTTGGCTGGTGCTAAGCCTGGTTTTTCTTATGCTGGTGGCTCTGCCTTTTGTGCATGTCTATCAAACCTATGTGGCGTCTTTTTCCTATGATCTTCTGGATCCGGATGAAAAAGAACTGTTTGGTATTATGGAGGCGCTGACTTCACCCCTGACTGATAATCCGGCTGATGATCTGGATGCGATCAAGGGTAATACCTGGTCTGGCAATTTTTTCGGTTACAAGATTTCCGATCCCCTTGCTGTCGCCGGGCAGGCGGCGGCCAGCCTGTCGGTTTACTGGCCCTTTGTTTTGACGGCCCTGATACCCATTCTGTTTAGCCTGCTGTTGGGGCGTTTTTACTGTGGCTGGATCTGTCCGGCTAACTTTCTGTATGAACTCAATACGATTGTCGCATTGTCATTACAGCGCTTCGGCATCAGGGTAGGTCATCGTCGCTTCGATCGGCGTCTGAAATATCTGGTGCTGGTGCTGGGTCTTGTGCTGTCTGCTATCAGCGGTTCGGTGCTCATCTCGGTTATCTATCCCCCGGCGATTGTCGGTCGTGAACTGTATTTTGGTATTGCCCTTGGGGGCGTAGGCGCGGGTCTGGCATTTTTTGTCCTGACCCTGTTATTTGATCTGCTGGTCTCACGCCGAGGTTTCTGCCGCTATATCTGTCCCGGCGGCGCACTCTACTCTCTGCTGGGTCGGTTCAGGTTGTTTCGCATTCGGCGGGTCGTGGAAAACTGCAATGACTGTGCGAAATGCAATGCAGTCTGTGAGTTCGGACTGGATCCGCTACATGATGATTTCGGTCAGGAGTGCAACAACTGCACGGCCTGTATCGCCGTCTGTCCGACCGATGCGCTGACCTTTGTCACCCGCCTGCGCGATGAAGCGAATCAGGGGCCGGGGCATCTGGGGAGAAAATATAAACACCTGCAGCAGGACTCAGGATGAGAGCATGCGCCGGCGTTCTTTTTTGCAGAAGCTAATCGTCGCCACCAGCACCCTGGCTGCTGCGGTGCTGCCTTATGCTTTTGCACGCCTGCTCAGTCCGGCGGCGGCGCATGATTTTTCCCATCACCTGCGCCCACCCGGTTCGCTGGCGGATGACGAGGCTTTTGTCGCGGCCTGTATCGGCTGTGATCTGTGTGGCGAGATCTGTCCACCGAAGTGTATCCTGTTCGATAAACGGGAAGGGGGCAATCAGGTCAATACGCCCTATATCAATCCGGAGAACAGGGCCTGTACACTCTGTGGAAAATGCATGGATGTCTGTCCGACCGAGGCGATTACCCATGTTGAACGCGATGAGATCAAAATGGGCCTTGCCCGGATTGATCGCAGCGCCTGTTATCCCAGGGTGGATCGAGGCGTGTGTGGCGCCTGTGTCGCGATCTGTCCACTGGGTGACAGGGCAATTGTTTTTGAATTTGCCAATATGTATTGCCCGCTGGTGAAGGAAAAAGGCTGTGCTGGCTGTGGCATGTGTGTAGAGATTTGTCCGCATCCCAGCCTGCCGATCAGAATTGTCGAACCCTCTATGGGAACGGTAGTGAAACATGCTATCTAAGGAAGCTCTGATTAATTCCACCGTTCGTGGTGAGCTTGTCGAACCATGAACGGCAACTATTGTAAAATCATAGTGTTATATATTCTGTCCTTCGACAAGCTCAGGGCGAACGGAATTAATCAGAGGTTCCCTAATGAATTCACCCTATCTACTGTTCTTGACCTATGTATTATCCTGTGAAAAAGTTTAAAAATATTTTTTACCGAATGACTGTTCTCACTCTGGCTTTGCTGTTGTCCGCCAACGTATTCGCACACCATGTTCTTGGCCGACCGGCCTACAGCCTGAACGAAGACTCGAATACGCCGCCAAGTATGCAGGTGGAAACCCAGATCGGAAAATACTTTGTCACCTATATGATTTTCCCTGCCTTCCCCAAACCGGGCGAGAAAGGCCGCATCAATATTTACGCTTCGCGGATTGATTCGGGGGATACGCTTGCTTCACCGATTACTTTTCTGGTGCGCAATGACGGCTGGTTTGTGGATAAGACAGAAGAAGTACTGGGAACCCAGGATGTTTATGATGGTGTTTACCGGCAGGGTTTCGTGTTCAAGCAAAACGGCAGTTATATCATCACTGCGAAGTTCGAGGCGGATGGTGAACCCTATAGCATCGATTTTCCCCTGCAGATTGGCGAAAGCACATCCATGCTGCCCATCGGCGTTGCGCTGGGCAGTATTGTGCTGGTGCTGGTGGCGGTGAATATTGTACAGCGCAAGCGTTTGATGCGGGAAAAAATACAAGATACCCGGAACGACGCATGACCATGACCCACCCCGGTCTTCCCGAGCTATGGGGCTACCTTGTCTGGGGCTTTATGCTGGTGTTCGGCCTGTGGTCGCTGATGGCCGGCACGCCACATGAACTGCAACGGCGAACCTTAAACCTGGAAGCCTTCTGCTTAACGCGTCCTCTGGTTCAGTTTTTTACCCGCTCACTCTGGCCTCTGTGGCTGCTAAAGCTGGTAGTGGTGATCCTGTTCCTGCTGGTCATTGTTGCCGGGCTTTATGGTTCGCCGATCGCGGAAAGGAACCTGGCCACGGTGCTGACCTGGAATATCTGGTGGGCGGGTTTAATCGTCTCGGTCTTTTTTCTGGGCTCCGCCTGGTGCGCGGTTTGTCCCTGGGATACGCTGGCCGGCTGGATGGTTCGGCCGCGGCTGTGGTTTGCCAGAATCAATAACAGTCTTGATCTGAAAGTCCCCCGTTATTTACGCAGCGTGTGGCCGGCCTTGTTGATGTTCATCGGCCTGACCTGGCTGGAGCTGGGCGTGGGTGTCACTACCAGTCCCTATGCAACGGCCCTGTTGTCACTGTTGATGGTGGTGCTGGCGACACTGAGCATGGCGCTTTTCAGGAACAGGGCTTTCTGCCGTTATATCTGCCCGGTGGGACGCACGGTCGGTTTCTATTCTCAGCTGGCGCCAGTGGAGCTGCGGCCAATTGATGCTGATGTCTGCGCCGCCTGCACCACGCTGGAATGTTATAACGGCAGCGATAAGGTCGATCCCTGCCCCACGCAACTGGTCATGGGCAGCCTGACTCAGAATACCTATTGCACTTCCTGTGGCAACTGTGTGCGCAGCTGCCCGCAGCAGAATGTTTCCTGGCGCCTGCGTCCACCCAGCCATGAAGCGGTAGCCGATGCCCGCCCGCACTGGGACGAGGCCTGGTTCATGCTTGGCCTGCTGGCGCTGACGGCTTTTCATGGCCTGACCATGATGCCTTTCTGGGAACAGTGGATGAGCGCGTTTGCGCAACAGATTGGTGACTCGGGCCAGTTGCTGGTTAGTTTTTCAGTTGGCCTGTTTATTAGCCTGCTGCTGCCGGTACTGTTATATGCGCTGACGATTTTTGTACTGCGACATCTTAACGGCAGGCAGGTTGGTTTTCGAAGTCTGTTTACCGGCATGGTGTTTATTACCCTGCCGCTGGCTTTTGTTTATCATATTGCGCACAACCTCAACCATCTGGTGCGTGAAGGCGTGGGGCTGGTTGAGGTGTTTATGAACCCTCTGGGCAGTGGGTTTGCGCCACTGAGCATGGCGGAAAAACACCAGCGGCATTTTGATATGCTTATTTCACAGGATGCTCTGTTTGTCATCCAGGGTCTGTTGATGATGTTCGGCTTCTGGCTTGCGATCAAAGTTTTGCGCCATCGTGGTCAGCGCCTGTTGCCGCAGGCTGGCTGGCGCATGCTGCCGGTGCTGGTATTTATTATTGCCGTTAACGGTTTTCACCTGTGGTTGCTGATGCAACCGATGGTGATGAGAATGTAGTGGAGATCTGAAATGGATCGCAGAGAATTTTTCAGACGCAGCGCCGGCAAGGCGGCGCGAACGGTGACCGAGCATGTTAATCACAAGGCGCAGCAGAATGCCGCCCACTGGATACGTCCGCCCTTTGCTGTGGATGAACTGGATTTTCTGCTGGCCTGCACCCGTTGTAAGGCCTGCACCGAGGCCTGTGCCTATAATGTAATTTTCCCCCTGCCGGCAAGACGTGGCGTACAGGTAGCCGCTACGCCGGTAATGGATCTATTGAACAGAGGTTGTCACCTGTGTCAGGACTGGCCCTGCGTACAGGCCTGTGAGACAGGTGCGTTGAAACGGCCTGTGCTTGAAGCAGATGAAGATGAAGATCCTGAAGCCGAAACACAAGCGCTGCTCTGGCCGAAACTGGCGCGAGTAACCATCGATGAAAAAAACTGCCTGCCCTACGCCGGGCCGGAATGCGGCGCCTGTCGCGGCAGCTGTCCGGTTCCCCATGCACTGCTCTGGAAGAGTGAAAAGCCGGCTATTGATGAAGCAGTTTGCACTGGCTGTGGACTTTGCCGCGAGGCCTGTATCATCGAACCCAGGGCCATCAGAGTTCAGTCGAAATATGCAGCGGATCAGGGTGTTGGTTGATTTCAGTTAAAGAAACTCTGATTAATTTCACCGTTCGTGGTGAGCTTGTCGTACCATGAACAGCGGGCACAATAAAATCAACCACTTAAAAACCACACCCTTCGACAAGCTCAGGGTGAACGGAATTAATCAGAGTTTCCTTAATAAATTACCCCGGTCCAGATGACAGGATAATTTATTTCTGTGTCTTGACCCTGTTTCAGTTTTCCAGAGAACGGTGCGAAAAGCCAGGCGTATGGTTGCCGGGAAGCTATAGACTATTTGAAACAATGGGGTTATTCTTTCTATAAATAACTGCTGCAAAAGGGGGTCCAGTTATTCTCCTCGCAAAGGAAAAATATATGATTTCTTTGAGTTATTAGGCGTCTTGGCGAGATTTTAAATACATATACTAAAGTGTATAGGACTTTGGAACACGTATTTTTTAGTTAAAAACAAAATAAAAGGGAGTTGTCACTGAATAAATCACTGATTTATCGGGATGCAGGCTCTCTCAGAAAGGGCATGCGCCGAATAACGCTTGTCCTGTTTCTGGCAATGATGGCGCTGACGACCAATGCGGTGTCCCAGCACCTGGAAGTAGTCGTTATTCACTCCTACCATCAGGACTATCCCTGGACGGCTCTTCAGCATGAGGGGTTTAGCGGCGCCTTGTCCCGTGCCCTGCCGGACTACGACATCAATTTCTCGGTCGAGTATCTCGACACCAAACGGGTCAGGCCCAGCGCTGACTATTTGCATAAATTTCTGTCTTATCTGCAGGCCAAACATCGCGGTGATACCCCTGCGCTCATCTATGTAACCGATGACAATGCAATACATTTTATGCTGGAGATGGGGGCACAGTCATTTCCGAAGACGCCCGTTGTTTTTTCCGGGGTTAATAATCTCTTTCTTGCGGGCAGACTGGATCGAGAGCAAATAACCGGTGTCTTCGAACACAAGAATGTGGAGTCCAGTATAAGACTGGTCCAGCAGATACGGCCGAAGACGCAACGCATCATATTCCTCGGCGATGGCGGTTCCACTGATCATGCCATCGGCGTCAGGATCAAAGAAGTTTCACAAGATCATGCCGGGCTGGAAATTGTTCATATCGGCGAGGGTTTGCTGGATGATTTACTGGAAACCTTACAGGCGGCTGGAGCAGGCGTGGTTATCGTGACCACGATTGGTGGTGTGCGAGATGCAAACGGCCGGGTGCTCGAACTCAATGAGATCATGGCCCAGATTATCGGTACAGGTCGCATGGTGCTGATCATGGAAGACGCCTATTTTTTCCCCGGCGTACTCGGTGGCTATGTCACTACGGCTCGACTTCAGGGTGAAACGGCAGCCTGGCTTGCGACCCGCATTATTCAGGGAGAGCCTGTTTCCTCTGTCGAGCCGGTTAAAGAAAGTCCTGCTGAACTCATATTCGACTGGAATGCATTGCAGTATTTCGGTGTTCAGCTGGGTGATGAGCTTATGGATAAGGCAAAAATTATTAATCAGCCACTTCCTTTTCTTGAACGCCACCCGCAGATGGTGCGCTGGATACTGGCTGTTTTTATTGTGCTAGCGGTGATCGTTATCGCTATTTTCATTTTTATCACCCGCCACAAAAATCGTATTATAAAAGAACAGACCACCGACGAGCTGACCGGGTTGCCTAATCGTACCCGCCTGTTGCAGGATACTCGCGCGATGTCCACACCGCGCTTCGCCGTGATCGATATCCATAATTTCAAAGCGATAAACACCTTCTATGGTCTGGACACGGGTGATGCCGTGCTTATTGCCGTTAGCCATGAAATTGCTCACTGCCTGCCGGAGGGGGTGCGGCTGTACCGAATGGGGAGAGACCAGTTCGGTGTGTTGGCGGATCGCTCTCTGGATTTCGGTTTGTTCAAACAACTGATAGCAAAGATTGTTGAGACGCTCAGACATAACCACCTGTCGATCGGTGAGCCGGAAATACATCTCACCGCTAGCGCGGGTATCAGCAGCCCTGAAAGCACGTCGCTGATTGCCGGCGCCGAGCAGGCCCTGCAGATAGCCAGGGAACGAAATGAAGGCTACGCGGTCGACGAGGATGCGCGGGAAAATGCCGAGCGCCAGAAGCAGAATATTCTCTGGTCCAACAAACTGAGTGCAGGCCTGGAAACCGGTCGGATCAAGCCCTTCTTCCAGCCTATTATCCATAATACCAGCGGCAAACGGGAAAAATATGAAGCGCTGGTGCGCCTGATCGATGAAGACGGTAGCATCATTACGCCATTTTTCTTTCTCGAAACCGCCAAACGCACTCGCCAGTACGCGATGCTGACGCGGACGATGATCGAGCAGAGCCTGGATATGCTGGGCGACCGTTCTATTAGTATCTCCCTCAACTTAACTGTGGAGGACATCCGTAATTATGAGACGGTTCGTTTCTTCAAGGATAAATTGAACGAACACAATGTTGCTGACCGTATAGTCGTGGAACTGATCGAGAGTGAAGGCATCGAGAACTATGAAGAAGTTAGCCGCTTCATTGCCGAGATAAAGGAACTGGGTTGCCGTGTAGCTATTGATGACTTCGGTACAGGTTATTCCAACTTCACCCACCTCATGCATCTAAATGCGGATTATCTGAAGATAGACGGTTCTATAATTAAACGCATCAACGATGACAGGAGCTCGGAGCTGGTTATTCGTATGCTGGTGGATTTCGCCCACCGACTGGGTATGCAAACCATTGCGGAATACGTTGACTCACAGGCGCTACTGGACAAGGTGACCGCACTGGGAGTGGACTACTCGCAGGGATTCTTCCTTGGTAAACCGGAACCTGGGTTACCCGATGCCTGAAAATTGGGGCGCCAAACACCGATTTCACTAAATAGATAGCATTGTTCTTATTTGTGGTAGATGCCTGCGTGTGGCACAGATTCCGGGCCTGGTTTTCATCAATCCCAGTCTTCATCATTCTGCGCGGGCATGTCGGCGTGGCAGCGCTGGCAGGGGACTTTCTGTTCACTGTAGTAATCGTGATCATCGTCACTGCCGCCGCGATAAGCTTCATAGTCTGTTGGTAACTGGTGGGCGATGCCTTTGTGACAGTCGATGCAGGTTTTGCCTCGTTTCTGTGAGAGGCTGTGAATGGTGCTGCTCTGGCGGGACATGTCCATGGCAGAGAAACCATGGCAGTTGCGACATTCCCTTGAATCGGTATCTTTCATGGCTTTCCAGACATGCCTGGCCAGTTCCAGTCGCTTGGCCTGAAATTTTTCCGCTGTATCGATGGAACCCAGCGCCTTGTGCATGAGTTCATTGGTGGCTTTTATTTTTCGCACCAGCATGTGTTCCCATTCACGTGGAACATGACAGTCGGGACAGGTGGCTCTTACGCCGGTACGGTTACTGTAGTGAATAGTGTGGCGGTATTCCTGGTAAACGTTTTCCTTCATTTCGTGACAGCTGATGCAGAAGTCCATATCGTTGGTTGCTTCGAGAGCGGTATTGAAGGCGCCCCAGAGCAGGATGCCGCTGATAAAGGCGATAAACAGAAGCGCTAATGAACAACGCTTACAGATTTTCCCGATCATGTGTTGAAGTCGATGCGTAGTGCCGGGTTGTTCTGGGTGTTGCTCGGACATGGTTTGCTTTTAGTGGCTGGAGTGTGCCGGTTGTCGGATAAGTCGGGTTAAAAAATGTAATACCAGGGGTGAGTCATGGCTGTAAGTGTGTTTAGCGGTGATTTTTTCCGTTATTGAACAAGGCCAGAACTTCACCTGCATGCTCCCGTTTCTGACCGTTGCAACTGATGAAACGTTGAACCGTGAAGTATTTGCGTGTATTGGCATTGCGATAGGTCTTGCGGGTGAAGCGGGTATCGTGGTTTGAAATCAGCACCGGGATCTTTTTGCAGTTATGCTGTTCTGCCAGCTGCGCAAGTTTCATCTGTTGTGTTAGATCGAAGCCGCCAGCGCTGTAGCTGGTAAAGCTGGCGGAGACGGAGAGTGGCACATAGGGTGGGTCGCAATAGACGACATCGCCTTCACGGGCGAAGCTGAGTGATTCTTCAAACGAGCAGATCCTGAATTCTGCCGCCTGTGCCTTGTGGTGAAAGGCCAGCATTTCCTTTTCCGGGAAATAGGGACGAACATAGCGGCCGAAGGGAACGTTGTAGCCTCCCTTTGAATTATAACGGCAGAGACCGTTGTAGCCATGCCGGTTGAGATAGACAAACAGCGCGGCTTTCTGGCGAATATGGTGCGTGCTATTGAATCGATCGCGCAAGAGGTAGTAACTATCGGCATTATTGTATTTGCTGTTGAAATAGCGCTTGCAGTAACGGATAAAGCCGGGGCCTTCCCGTTTCAAAATCTGGTATAAATTAATCAGATCAGCATTGGTATCGCAGAGCAGGTAGGCGGAGTAATGAGTATTCAAAAACAGGGCGCCGGAACCGGCAAAGGGTTCAATCAGTCGTTCACCTTCTGGCAGTAGCGATTTAATCTTATCGATGATTCGGTATTTGTTTCCAGCCCATTTAAGAAAAGGACGGATGATCGGCGAGTCTGTTTTTGCCACAACCTTTGCCTCCATCAGGTAATATCCTTGATGAAGACTTTGGCCTTGCGTTGATAGTTGTACAGCGACCGCCGTTTAATCGGAAGTTTATCCAGAGCACCAGATTTGAAACCATGTTCACGAAACCAGTGTGAGGTGCGGGTGCTGAGTACAAACAGCTGGTTGACGCCCAGTTGCCGGCTCTGTTTTTCGATGTAGTGTAACAGCGCCTTGCCCCGACCCTGCGTGCGGTAATCCGGATGTACGGCGAGACAGGCCAGTTCGCTAATCTTTTCTTTAATGAAAGGGTAGAGCGCGGCGCAGGCGACAATGGCGCCGTCACGTTCAACCACAGTAAAATGTTCGATTTCCATTTCCAGTTTTTCGCGTGAACGGCGCACCAGAATGTCCTCGGCTTCCAGCGGTGCGATAAGTTCAAGAATACCGCCGATGTCATCCAGTCTGGCCTGACGCGTATCTTCGAAGGGATCGGCCATCAGCAGGGTGCCGCTGCCATCACGGGTAAACAGTTCCAGCAGCAGGGCGCCGTCGATATTGCGGTCGATAATATGGGCGCGCGCCACCTCCTCACGGCAGGCGCTGATGGCGGCCTGTAGACAATGCTGGATCACTTCGCTCAGTTTGTGTTTTTTATCCAGCAGCTTTTCAGCATGGCTGAGAGTGAGTTCACGGATCAGGCGATTACGGTTATCGGTCACGCCTTTGCCATCGACCAGGTAGATCAGTTTGTCGGCCTTGAGCCGAGCGGCAACCGTAGTGGCCACGTCTTCCGCGCTGAGATTAAAAATCTCCCCGGTCGGGGAGTAGCCAATGGGCGAGAGCAGGGCGATGGCGCCGGAATCCAGCAGGTTCCTGAGCGCTGATGTATCAACACGCCGGACTTCACCGGTGTGCTGGTAGTCCACCCCGTCGCGTACACCCAGCGGTTGAGCAGTGATGAAATTGCCGGAGACCACCCGGATACAGGCGCCGGCCATGGGCGAGTTGGTCAGCCCCATCGATAGCAGGGCCTCAATTTCCTGGCGCACACAACCCGTAGCTTCCCTGACGCAGAGCAGGGCTTCATCGTCGGTCACGCGCAGGCCGTTGACATAATGCAACTGGGCGTTACGCTTTTTTAGCCGGACTTCAATTTGCGGACGGCAACCATGCACCAGCACCAGCTTGACGCCAAGACTGTTAAGCAGCGCGAGGTCATGCACCAGGGTTGAAAACTGGGCGTCAGCCAGCATTTCGCCGCCAAAGGCGATGACGAAAGTGCGCCCGCGAAAGGCATTGATATAGGGAGCGGAATCCCGGAACCAGCGGACGAAGGTTTTGCTATCGGGGTGGACCGGCTGTTTCATGGTGTGATTGCTGGGCTACCAGGCTGAAAACAAAGCGAATAATGAATACGGGTGCAAAGATACAAGAGAAACGAGGAAAAATACAGGAAAATCCGATAGATGGCAGAGTCCAGACAAACAGTAACAATACCCGACTAGAATAGTATGAGATAAGCGCTATACTGAAATCAGAGGTGATGATTGCCAGCCCATGTTTATCGACCCGCATCCTGTAAGGAGATAGCGCTATGACATTGAATATTGCCGGAAAGACTATTGAGACGAATTATCAGGGGTTCCTTTACGACACGGAAGACTGGAATGAAGACTATGCCAGGGTAATTGCCGAGCGGGACGGGCTGACCCTGTACAATGATCACTGGGAACTGATTTATTATTTCCGCGAATATTACCAGGAAACCCAGATGATTCCGACAATGCATCGGATCGTGCGGGATCTGGGGCCAAAAAATGCGCGCTTCCATAATCAGAAGGCCTATGAACGGCATATCTACAGCCTGTTCCCCAGTGATCCCGTACATGAAGTGTGCAAGCTCGCGGGCCTGCCCATGCCTCAGCCTGATGACTAAAAAAACAGGGCGGATGTTTTCATCCGCCCTTTGTGTTTGTAGTCACTGACCAGGCAAAGCGTTAAAGATACTGAGAAATAAAAATCTCAGTTTATACTTTGCTCGTCCCTCGTCCCTCGTCCCTCGTCCCT
>Ga0316207_10003250_pt1 | contig 15358 bp, 11 predicted proteins | sample 6weekpyrite_MG_FD_204943 | JGI IMG/M metagenome (GOLD analysis project Ga0316207, IMG submission 204943) | Microbial mat bacterial communities from mineral coupon in-situ incubated in ocean water Damariscotta River, Maine, United States -... | ecosystem: Environmental > Aquatic > Marine >... | reverse complement strand
CGTGAACGCGGTGCCCATAATTCTTTTGAATACTGCACCTGCGAATTCTGAAATGCGCGTGACTGTGCATTTACATTCGCCAGTGCCTGCTCACGTTTTGCCAGCAGGTCATCATCGTCCACTGCAGCAACAACTTCACCTGCCTGAAAATGTTCACCTTCAACACCAGCCAGGTATTCAATGCGCCCCGGAATTTGTGCTGATAACGTCACTTCGCGCAATGGCACAATCGTACCGCCAAGCACCACACTACTACCGGTCGGTGCCGTCATCACCGAAATGATCGGTGACTGCATCTGTACTCCCTGTTGATGACCAGGCTGCATGCCAAACTGCATTGGTTGCGCCTGTCGATTCTGGCTTGCATAGGGCGCTGCATATACCGCTGGTAACCCTGACAGCAGACAAATGACCGAAGAAATTAGAATTGAAATGGTTTTATTCTTATTCATACTTTCATTCCGTATTTATATTTCAATTTACTCACGCCACTACACTCGACCCATCAGGCTAAAGCTTTTAACAAAGGGTGTTGCCATACGCGGGTCTTTAATCATCGAGGCATAATCACCGCGCTTAAACTTTAATGAACGTGAACAATAAGCCATGCCCAGCGCCATCATGCCCGGAGGATGCTGAATCCATTTTTTCCAGTCTTCTAGTTCTGCACGAAGATCCCAGTCGAGCTCATCAGCTTTGAAGTGCTCATCAGTAAATTCCCCCGCCGACACGATCTTGCCTTTTTCAACCTGGATCATGCCGCGAGGCTGTTCTTCAGAAATAAAGCCGTAAGCAATCGTTGAGTTAAACTTGATATTCGCCAGCTCTCTTATCAGTTCAGATTCACTATTCCATAGATCCTTAAACTTACTCATCCAGCTATTAGAAAAAATCTCTGCCATAGTTCAGCGCCTCGATGCACTTTTATGTTCTGTAATGAATACAAAAGTGCAAAGCCCGTGCCACTTTCTAAGTTATTGAATTTACTTGATTTATTTTTGAGTGTTGCAAAACTGTTTCAGGACGAACGGTCTAATAAATGGAATAAGTGTTTGTATTTGTGTGGTTTTTTATACAAACTAGAGTTGCAACGTGTTGCACAACACTACAACACTGCAACATCGTTAAATTAGAAAGAGGTCCCAATGTCTGAACTAAACCTCATTCCTTTAATGGAAGCCGTCGTCTCATATATCGATGAGGGTGTTTTTATTGCCGATCACAAAGGCAATGTTATTTACCAGAACCCTGCCGCAGGTGAGTTGCTCGGCAGTCCGGACGAGCCGATCACCAAACTGCGCGATATTGCCGACTTTAATTTGCAGCGCGCATTGATTAAAGCAGCGATTGATGCCGGCGAATTCGACGCCACCGGACGACCTACCGGGCAGTTCGTGCAGTTTGAGCAGAAAGTGAAAACTGAGGATGGCTTCCGTTACCTGGAGTTTTATAGTGGCCTGGTCGATAACGATGAAGACGATAAAAAACTTCGACTAATTCTGATCCGTGATCGTACTCAACAACGCCGTCTCGAAGCAGTATTCACGCCCGATGCCGATGATTTTTCTACCAACGACCCGCGCATGCTCGATTTACTCAACCGTATCCATCAGGTGGCGCCGACACAGGCAGCGGTATTGCTGCAAGGCGAATCGGGATCAGGTAAAACTCAGATCGCCAGAATGATTCACCAGCTCAGCGACCGTGCCCACAAACCTTTTATCGAAGTGAACTGTGCGGCGATACCTGACACATTAATAGAGTCAGAATTATTCGGTCATGTTAAAGGCGCGTTTACCAATGCCACCCATGACCGACCCGGCCGCTTCCAGGCAGCCACCGGTGGCACGCTATTTCTTGATGAAGTCAGTGAAATTCCGTTACACCTGCAAGCTAAATTATTAAAAGCCGTGCAGGACCAGAGTTTTGAAATGGTCGGTGCCGACGAATCGATCGAAGTTGATGTACGTATTATTTCTGCTTCCAACAGAAACCTGATGGAGCAGGTCAGCCATAATGATTTTCGAGCAGATCTTTTTTATCGCCTAGCCGTGATTCCGTTAACCATTCCAAGTCTGCGCGATCGACCCGGTGACATTCCGGTTCTTATCAAACACTTTTGTGGCCGCATGGAGAAACGAGGTTATGAAAACAGTCAGCTTGAATGCAGCCACGAAGCGATGAAACTAATGCTGGATTACCCATGGCCCGGTAATGTACGAGAACTCGAAAATGCGGTTGAACACGGCATTATTTGTGCACAAAACCAGCATGTAGGACCGGAAAGCTTGCCACAACATATCCAGGACTTTGCACGTGGTCACAGTGCAATGCATCATCATCAAGTCGACAGTGAGAATGAAGATGCACAGCGACAGGAAATAGAAGACGCGTTATCAGAAACTCACGGTAATAAAGCCAAAGCCGCCGAACTATTAGGCATTGATCGCACCACCTTATGGCGTCGGATGCAAAAGCTCGGCGTTCATAGTGAAGCCAGTTAAGTCTTTGCTTCACTAAATAGATAATGGACTATTCGTGAACAAACTGTTGAGGCTATTACTAGTTCGTGAAAACGAAAAAGCAACAGTTTTTTATTTTCTTAGTTTCTTTTTTATTGTTGGCTGCGGCATGGCGATGGGTAAGTCATCGGCCGAAGCACTATTTTTCAAGCGCTATGGTATTGAATACCTGCCTTATATATACCTCGCCCTTGGTGTTTTACTGGCCGTTATCAGTTTAGCCTATGCCACCTTTGCCGATCGCCTGGCTGCTGAAACTTTTTTCCTGCGACTATTTATCATTCTCGCCGTGTTACTGGTTATATGCTGGTTTGCGATAAACCAGCTCGAACTCTCAGCCGCCTACCCAGTTTATTTTTTAATTTATGAAGCCGCATCCGAACTATTTATGATTCACTCGGCTTTGTATATCAGCCAAAACCTGGATTCATTTAAATCAAAACGCCTGTCTCCCATCATCCTTGCCGGCAGTCAGTTCGGTTTGATTTTTGGCGGCCTACTGGTCGCTGTTCTTGCTCCAGTTATCGGTGTTGATAAAATGATACTACTCTGGAGCCTGTTATTACTGTCCGCCTGTTACATGCTACTCAGGTGGCACCGACGACAAGGTACATCTACTTATTTTTTTCGTCAACAATCAAAACTTTCACTACACGATTCTTTAAAAACGATTAACCAGGGCATTCATTTCTCAAAACACTCGCCATTATTAATGGCATCTCTGCTGGCTTTCTTTTTCCTCGTCATCACTTTTTACACGCTGCACTTTGTTACTAACCAGATTTATACCAACTACTTTACATCGGAAGAGTCACTGACGGTCTTCTTCGGTATCTTAACTGCCTGTACCAGTATTCTTGGCCTGCTAATCCAGTTATTTATTACCAATCGTGCGGTAAAAAGGTTCGGCATACCCAAACTAAACCTCGTGTTTCCAAGCTCTGTATCAGCAAGTTTTATATTACTGTTTTTTATTTTCAAACTACCGGTCGCCATTTTCGCTAGCCTGGTTAAGGATACGATACAGCCTGCGTTAAACACCCCTGTTCGGAATATGATTTTCAATATATTACCAAAGAATATCCAGGGTAGAATTCGTGCAGTTTTACTCGCCATCGTACTACCCGTTGCGTTAATCAGTTGCTCATTACTCCTGCTACTAGCCCGACATTTAGAAAACGATAGTTATTTTCTACTTACCGGCATACTTGCCAGCTTATTACTGTTGTTATTTTCGATAAAGGTAAGCCGACAATATTTATCAACACTAATCCAGCATTTAAAAGAGCAGGTTTTTCTGCCGCATGACAAACTGCAACAATCTGAGTCACCAGACCTGATTAAAGCCTTCGAAATTCAGCTCAATGAAACCGATGATTCACTACTAATACGTTATGCAAATATATTAATAAAAACTCACCCTCAGCAAATGCTTGATATTGTGTTTGAGAAGATCGACCATTTATCGCCAAAAACAATCGACAAACTGCTGCAAATTATCGCTATTGACTCTACCCGACCTTCCGTAGACTTTCTGATGAAAATAGAAAATAGCGAGAAAACTGATAACCACCTTCGCGCCAGTTTATTAATGATTTTATTTCAGCAGAAATATCCTGGCGCTAAAGAATATATTCAACCAGCACTCAATCATATTAATAGTCGGTTAGCGATAGCTGGCATTTACGGTGCATTAGAACTTCAGCATCACAGAGATGAAGCCATCGAGCGCTGGATATCATTAATGAGTGAAACCAGCCGGACAAGGTTATACTGCCTGCCACTGGTTGCAGCCGTATCCACACTTGGTGTTAAGCCACGTGAAATATTAAAACATCGTTATATCGATCTGTTTGAGAGTTACTTAGAGAGCCAGGACCAGCAGCAGCTGTTAGAAACACTAAATGCCTTAGCTAGCTGGCCATTTGAAGTCAGCAACGCTATTCAACAAAAGATACCTGTTTTCCTGCATCACGCATCCCCGGATATCCGTGCCGCTCTTCCAGCCTGTGCCCGTTTAATGCCACAGACTGATGCCATCAATATACTGCTGCAGTCACTCGATGACTGCCACACTAAAGTGCGTGAAAATGCCGCCAAGTTTTTAGTCGATGAAAATAATAATATCACCGAGCTAGCCGAACAATGGTTACTCAATGATAACTATATGACGCCAAGGGCTCAGCAATCTTTATTGCAGCATTTAATTGATGCAAGGTTAGGTGTACAGTGCCTTGAACAGATTACTAATAATAAAATACGGCTCGCGCGAAAATTCTATGATGCTCAGCAATTACTATTGCCTTTTAATAATAAAGACACTGCCTGCTATTTGCTACACACAACCGTTAAAGAGCGCATGCACCAGACACTACAGCTACTGCTACTGATACTGGAAAAGATTGAACAGCCCGAACTGGTATCAGTTACCCAGGCAGCGATTAACAGCAGCGATCCTTTATTAATAGCATCGGCCTGCGAAGCTTTAAAAAACCTTAACCATAACAATGCTGCAGAACTGTTGATTGATATACTGCAGGATGACTTTGAACTAAAAACTAATTATATTCTTTCTTTCCAGAACAGCGCCGAAACTTTAGACTGGTGCCAACAACAGGATGACTGGCTGCATCAATGTGCTGTAATGGCCGAGAAACAGGTTTTATCCCATGCATGATTTATATGAAAAAATTCGGCTGCTAAAGCAATCAACTATTTTCACCGAAGTCAGTACCGATGACCTGCGTTACGTCGCCGACTCGATGCAGGAACGCATCTATTTCAAGAACGACCATATCTTTGACATTAATGACAATGGCACCGAAATGTATATTATTACTTCCGGCCGCGTTGGCATTTCAATCAGTAATAACCGTAATGATTTCATATCGATATTATCCAGCGGCGACAGCTTCGGCGAAATGAACCTGCTAGATGGACTGCCGCGTTCAGCAACCGCACTTGCACTTGAAGAAACAACATTGCTAGCCCTTGGAAAAAGTCATTTACGCGGCCTAATACTCAGTTATCCTGAAATCAGCCTTGGCATTTTAAAAACACTGTCACTGCGATTACGTGAAACCAACAAGAAAATACTTGCCTGAGACTAAAGCGAATATAACCATGCCAACTGAAACACAAACCAGCCCGGAAGATATCAAGCAACAAATCTCTTCATTATTTAATATCGTTGCCGATGGTTACGACAACCCATCAACCCGTTTCTTTCAATTCTGTGCTGATAAGATGCTGGACATTTTACAGCCTGAACAGGGCACCAGACTGCTTGATATTGCCACTGGAACTGGGGCCGTTGCTACCAACGCCGCACAAAGAGTCTCACCTGGAGGCGAGGTACATGGTATCGACCTGTCTGAAAAAATGCTCGAGGTCGCGTTTAACAATGCACAAAAAATGGCCTTGAATAATATCGAACTGCAGACGATGGATGCCGAGAATCCGACTTTTGAATCAGATTACTTTCACAATATCACCTGTAGCTTTGGTATTTTCTTTCTTCCTGATATGCATAAGGCATTAGAAAACTGGCTAAAAGTTTTACAACCCAATGGAAATTTAATAATCAGCACCTTTGCCGCCGACGCATTCTCACCGTTAACCGATAATTTTCGCAGCCGTTTAAAAACTTATGGTATTGAAATACCTGACACACACTGGTTCAGGCTCTCGCAAGCTGAAGAATGTCAACAGCTGTTAGCATCAGCCGGTTTTAGCAATATTAATGTGATAGAAAAGCAGATGGGTTATCACCTGATAAATACTGAAGACTGGTGGGATATTTTATGGAATACGGGTTATCGGGGATTCTTAAATCAACTTAGTGCAACTGACCTCGCCAGTTTCCGTGTTGCGCATTTAAAAGAACTAGAAGAATTTAAAACAGATGATGGCTTGTGGTTAAACATTAATACTTTATTTACAACTGCTAAAAAACAGGGCTGATTTCTTTTAGAAATTGGACTTACATCTGATCTCATTTCATGAAGCCCTTCAAACCTTCAGTTTCGCCTTAAAGGCGACTGATGAGGGGAGCCTTGTGTTTTTTTCAAGGCCGAGTGAACTCGGGCACATTCTTTGGGTTACGTTTCTTGTGCGAGCAAGAAAGGTAACACGCCTGCCGGTGCGCGAACCGGCGCTTTTGATTTTATATACAGCTACTGACTACTTACACCCTTAAGCTGCCTTTGATAAATATACAAACAACTTCAAGTTATTGGTCGGAAACGGTCATTCAGAGCTTTTTCATCTGACCCCAAATATCGTTTTCATCTGACCCCAAATATCGAAAAAACCAAATTTTGCACCTTTATTTGGAGGTCAAACTGGCTTGAGTTATATGTTAAAAGGTGATGCTGTTAACTTGGCGGAGGTACGTCAGTATCTAGATGAGCAAATTAAACTTGTAACTAGTAGCCACCTCTTTCTATTCATCTAAAATAATCGGCGTTTCAAACTTATGTGGTTTGACAGCGAGCAAAGAACAGTCGAGTTGATTTATAATGCTTTCTGCTGTGTTGCCCATAAAAAATCCAGGAATGCCTGTACGACCCACAGTACCCATAACTACGAGATCCGCATTAATTTTAGCAGCGAATTCTGGTACTCCTTTCCTCGGATTCCCTTTAAATAAATGTTTTTTAGGATTGATATATGCCAGGGCATCTCGCCCCAATTTATCAGTTATTTCATCCAATAATGTATATAAATTATGATTTAGTTTTTTCCTTATTTCTTCCACATAAACATTTATCTCGTCCTCAGGCTTATGAATAAACCCGTATCGCATTGCACCTTCGCCCAATGCTTCCCACGCATGAATAATATGTAATTCAGAAGACTCTGAAAGAGTTAATGAACTCGCCATTTCGAGAACCTGAAGATTGAGCAAATGTCTCGTATTTAATTCTTCTGACGGGTAAACGTCATCGACATCAACTGCTGCCAATATTCGTTGATAGGCTTTAGGTGATCTTGGCTTTACTAGCCACACTGGGCACGGGCACTTTCGCAGCAAATGCATATCATCACTACCGAACACACGATTTAATAAATCACCACTTTCAGCTATCTTGAATACCAGATCGTGTTCTTTACGAAGAACCTCATAAATAATTTCTAAAAATGATATACCGGTAAGCACCTTTGACTCTATTTTGACCTTATTACTCCAAGGTGAAATCATTTCATCAAGCTTCGTTTGATGTGCCATGACAATTTTTTCCTGGAGATCTACAGGTGACATAGTGCGCACGAATAACCTGGTGTTAGCGGGTGTTTGATCAACTACCTCCACCACAGTAAGACGGGCCTGATTACTTGCCGCTAATTTGACCGCATGTTCAAGTGCAGAAGTATCATTTCGATCAGTATCAACCACACAAAGAATATTTTTGAACCGTTGCATAATCATTAGTCTCCAATTGAAACTATTTCACTTTTATAAATCAACACTCGTGTTGCTATTTCTTATTTAGTACACCCTAATATCAATTAGGGTCATACCACATAAATCTATAATAAATTCGCATATACAGGTCATTTCACACAACCTCATTCATTTAAAACAACGGGTGTAACAAATCCTTGTGGTTTGACTGCAAGCACCGAACAGTCAAGTTGATTGAGAATATTTTCAGCCGTATTACCCATAAACATACCTGGGATACCAGTACGGGCAACAGTCCCCATAATGACAAGATCAGCTTTTATTTTTTTTGCAAACAATGGAATTTCTTTGCGTGGATGACCTTTTAGAAGATACCTTTGAGGGCGGATATAATTCAGTGCATCCTGCCCTATATAACTGGCAAGTTCACGCATGAGCTTACCCATATTATCCTCATATTGCTGCTTAACTGATTTAGTATAAGCGGCAACTCTATCTTCAGGCGTATCATGGAAGACAACATTTAAAAGGTTCTCACCGATAGCATCCCAGACATGAACCACATGTAGATCCGCTGACTCTAATATCGCCAGTGAACCTGCCATTTCGAGAACCTGAACATTGAGTAGATGCCTTGTAGTCAGCTCTTCTGGTGGATAAAAATCATCAACGTCCACAGGCGCCAAAATCGTCTGATACGATTTAGGAGAGTTTGGTTTAACCAACCATACTGGACACGGACATTTTCGCAGCAAATGCATATCATCACTATCGAATATCCTGTCCAGTAATCCTCTGCTTTCAGCCGTCTTGAATACCAGGTCATGTCCGTTACGGAGAACCTCATGAATAATTTCTAAAAATGATATACCGGTAAGTACCTTTGACTTTATTTTGATCTTGCTGTTCCATGACGAAACTAATTCCTCGAGCTTCTTTCCATGCTCAGCCACTATCTTTTTCTGGACATCCACAGGTGACAGGGTGCGACCGAACAGCTTTGTGTTAGGTGAAATTTCATCAATTACTTCGATTACAGTAAGATACGCCTGATTGTTTGCCGCTAACTTGGCTGCATGTTCAAGCGCAGAAGTATCATTCCGATCAGTATTAACCACACAAAGAATATTTTTGAACCGCTGCATATCACTACCCTCCCATCGAGGCAATCACCTTACACAGATTAAAATAAAAATAATTGCTGTAAACACTACTTTATGACCTTTACACGCCGCACAAAATACTTTTCTATTTCTACCAAAAACAATACCGATGAAGCGGTAAGTATTATTCTTAGCCATATATCGAAACTAATATCTGTTGTACCAAATAAAGACTGTAACGGCTCCAGGTATGTAAAACCTAATTGCAGTACAATAAGTACGGCAATCGCGATAAGCACATAGCGGTTGCCCGTTAATCCTGCCCAATTAAATATAGAGTCTTTAATATAACGAGAATTAAATAGATAAAATATCTCAAATACTACCAGTGTATTCACTGCAACCGTGCGCGCATGTTCAATGCTCATACCGCGTTCCATTTCCCAGATAAATAGACCAAATGTCCCGCTCATCAAAATAACGGAAACAAAGGCTACACGCCAAATTAAATGGTGCGTCAGCATCGGTTCTTGAGCGTCGCGTGGTGGACGTTGCATGACATTCTTCTCGGGTGGTTCAAAAGAGAGTGATAATGCCAGGGTAACTGCCGTCACCATATTCACCCAGAGAATTTGCACGGGCGTTAACGGTAGCTGATGAAAGCCAAATATAATAGCTGCCAGAATAATTAATGCCTCTCCGCCATTGGTTGGCAAAATAAAAAGAATCGCTTTTTTGAGATTGTCATATACCGTACGCCCTTCTTCTACAGCATGTGCAATGGAAGCAAAATTATCATCGGCCAGTACCATTTCAGCAGCCTCTTTGGCTGCTTCTGTGCCAGAGTGACCCATGGCAGTGCCAACGTCTGCACGTTTCAGTGCCGGGGCATCATTAACACCATCCCCGGTCATGGCGACGATCAAACCCAGTTCCTGCATCAGCCTGACTAATAGCAATTTATGCTCAGGATTGACACGCGCATACACATCAACATCCTGTACACGCTGACGTAACTCATCCTCACTCATTAAATCGAGCTCCTGCCCAGTGAGCACATCATTAGCATTCACAATCTTGAGCTGTTGAGCGATAGCACTCGCTGTGGCCGCGTGATCCCCGGTAATCATTTTTACCCGAATACCCGCCTCAGCACAGGTTTTTACTGCTGTTATTGCTTCTTCACGAGGTGGGTCAATTAAGCCGAACATACCCAGCATAATTAAACCGTTCTCAACATCACTAAACTTCAGTTCTACCTGTTCATAGCCGACTGGCTTAACGGCAATAGCTAATACTCGCTGGCCAAGGTGCGCCATGTCTTCAATACGGTTTAGCCAGTAATCTTTATCGATAGGTTGATCACCATGAACGGTTTTCTGCTGAGCACACATCTCCAATAGTTGTTCAGGCGCACCTTTGAGAAAAATAAAAGCATCACCTGTGTGGCTATGATGTAGTGTCGCCATAAAGCGATGCTCTGATTCAAAAGGTATAAGATCAGTGCGGGGATATTGTTTGGCTTCTGTTTCAATGTCTAATCCGGCCTTTAAGCCCGACACTAACAAAGCCCCTTCCATAGGGTCACCATGGACAAGCCACGTAGCATTTTTCTGCTCCAGTGACGCATCATTACATAGCACAGCCGCCCTGATGGCTTCTAATAACAACGGCCGTTCTTCAGCAAGCACATTCTTATCCGACAGTGATATCGATCCATGAGGGTCATAGCCTGTACCGCCAAGCTCAAAAAAACTACCCGTGGTTGCAATCATCCGAACCGTCATTTCGTTGCGTGTCAGGGTACCTGTTTTATCTGAGCAGATGACGTTGACTGCCCCCAGTGTTTCCACCGCAGGTAATCTGCGGATAATGGCATTTCTCCGCGCCATACGCTGTACACCTATCGCCAGGGTAATGGTCATGATGGCCGGTAAACCTTCAGGGATCGCAGCCACTGCAAGGCTGACTGCAGCAAGAAACATTTCAGCAGCGACATAATCCCGAACAAATGAGCCAAAAACAAAGGTGATGATGGCGACACCTAAAATGGCCAGAGTAAGCCACCTGCCAAACTGAGCCATTTGACGTAATAGCGGTGTTGTCAATGACTCAACATCCGCTACCAGTGTACTAATGTGACCAATCTCAGTTTGAGCACCGGTTGCAATGACCACACCCGTTCCCTGACCATGAGTCACCAGGGTGCCTGAATAAGCAAGACAACGACGGTCGCCGATCATAGATTCCAGTGCGACAGAATCAGTGATTTTTTCTACTGCTATCGACTCACCTGTCAGTACAGATTCTTGAATTTGAAGCCCTTTAACACGGAACAACCTGAGATCAGCCGGTACTTTATCCCCTGATTGCAGCAAGACGACATCACCAGGTACTAACTCTTTAGCCGGAATGGCTATTTGTTTGCCATTGCGCAACACCATGGCATTCGGAGACAGCATTTGACGAATTGCTTTCAGGGCATTCTCCGCCTTACCTTCTTGCACGAATCCAATGACTGCATTAATAAAGACGACACCCAGAATCACACTGGCATCGATCCAATGTCCAAGCATAGCCGTAATGGCACTCGCTGCAATCAACACATAGATCAACACATTATGGAACTGGTAAAAAAACCGCACCAGTGGACCACGAGTTTTTGCTTCAGGAAGCTGATTTGGCCCGTATTTACCTAGTCTGTTACCGGCCTCTTCTTTTGATAGCCCGTTTGAATTAGTTTCGAAAGTCTCGAATATTTTTTCTGTACTTTCGGTGTGCCAACTACTGGGTGCCGATGCCCGATCATCAGTTCGATCACCCTGCTCTTTGAGTGCTCTCAGTGACTGACGAGTAACCACCGCACCTACAATGGCCAGAATGGCCAACATAACAAGAACGATTAACCATTCAAAAACTGCTACGTCAAATCGCCACACAAGATCATCATTCATCGGCTCACTCTCTATATTAATGAATGTCTATATATAACTTATACAAATTACCCAGTTTCAAAAGTAATTTATTCAGCATCAGCAAAGCCGTTCAATATAATAATCTACACAAAATGACTACGCAATATTCTCTTTAGATAACCACAAATTAACGGCAATCAGTTTTTCTTTGTAATAAGCCAATAAGTTATCCCAAGCGCCAATACAACAGCAGCTGTTCCCACTACAAACTGAGGTGTAATTTTTTCAAAGTCAAAAATTATTACTTTACGTGAAATAGCCATCAGCGCGGTCGCAACGACTAACCTCACGGGTATAACGTCAGTTTTTAAGTAGAGTGTGATATTTACAAAGATTTCTATAGCAATTAAGACGGCAAGAAAGGCACCGAATGTTGCCAGGATATCGCTAATACTTAAAAGTAAAAATGGGGGCTCTACGAGGCGTTGGTACAAAACATAAACAACATCACCGATACCCCAGACAATAACGGCAACCATTAACACTGCCAGCACTTTTACGGCTACACGTATAATTTTATGAAGAAAGCCTATAAAAGGATCTTCTGACTTATTTGCCAGTTCATGGCCAGGCTCACCTAATAGTTTTTTTTCTTTATCCATATATCAACCCCTAGTATCCAACTTCAATACTAACGAATAGTTGTTTGTTTCACTGGTTTAAACAGTGTTTTATTGATCCAGTTCAAACAGGTAGTCGACTGCTTCTGTGGCCGCGTCAGCATAGGGTATTAACACCAGATCGGCACCCGCGGCTTTTAACTCCTCAGCTTTATAAGGACTATGGGTGGTTACAGCCACCTGTCCATTGTAGCCCTGTTCGCGCAAGCCATGTAACAATACGAGACTGATGGAAGACTCGGGTACACTGCTCACTACCCAACGCACCTGATCGAACGACAGGGTGGCGAGAAACTCCGCGTCCTCGGCATCGCCATAGCGTACCGTATAACCACTTCCCTCTTGTATGTGTACCAGGTCGGGGTCGAAATCCACACCAAGAACCCGGTAGCCTCGTTGCCGCAATTCCTGCGCAATCCCTGAACCAAAGCGCCCCAGACCAAAAAGAATAACATTGTAACCACTGTTCTCTGTATTCTGAACCAGTGCATCTTCCCTGTGCACATGCTTACGCTCAAACACGTCCAGCCAGGGGGAAAGCCACTGGTAAAGAGGATGGGAATACAAGATCATGTAGGTGGAGACACTGATGGTAATCAACCCTACCAGGGTAATTAGCCCCATGGTGTCTGCCTCGATATGACCCAGGTTCAATCCCAGAGCGCCCAGTATCAGTGAAAACTCGCTGATCTGCGCTACTGTCAGACCTGCTAGAAAACCGGTACGACTACGGTAGCCCATGGCACCCATAATGATCATCACGATCAATGGGTTACCAATGAGTACGAATAGTGATAAAACAATGGCTGGTATAACCTGTGAGCCGAGAGCCGCCAGTTCCAGTCCTGCACCCAGATCGATAAAAAAGAACAGCAGCAAGAAATCCCGCAGACTCACCAGACGTGCGCCAATCACCTCACGGTAAGGTGTGGAGGCCAGTGACACACCGGCAAGAAAGGCACCCACCTCTTTGCTGAAACCCAGGTGTACGCCCAGCGCACCCAGGGAGACCGCCCAGGCAATAGCAAACAGTACCAACAGTTCCGGCGACCGGGCTAGCTGGTGCAATAGCGGCGTTAGAACATAGCGCATCAACAAACCAATGACGACAATGAACAGGCTGCCCTTGAACAATACTCCGATTGCTTCCCAGCCCAGGCCAACGACATCTCCGGCCTGACCCAGCGCAGTCAGGCCAATCATCACCAGCACCACCACAATATCTTGCACGATGAGAAATCCAATGGCGATGCGCCCATGCAGTGCGTCCACCTCTCGCTTGTCAGACAGCAGCTTGACGATAATGATGGTGCTTGAGAAGGTCAGTGCCACCGCCACATAGAGAGCAGTCACCGGCATCATCCCCAGTACAATAGCAATCAAGTAACCGATGACAGAGGTAAAAAAGACCTGCCCTAGACCTGTAGCCAGCGCCACCGGCCCCATGGTACGGATAATGTGCAGATCCAGCTTGAGCCCTACCACGAACAGCAGCAGTGCTATACCCAATTGAGCTAGCAGATCAACCTGGTCGTTTGCCGTTACCCAACTGAGAACCGACGGGCCCACCAGGATACCTACCGCAATGAAAGCGACAATCAGTGGCTGCCGCAACCGCACACCGATGGCACCGATGACAGCAGCAACCAGCAACAGTACTGCCATTTCAGTAAAAACATCCCCGAATACAGGCATCATGACTCAAATACGTCCCGAACGTATGTCAGCCACGGCCAGCAGAATGCAATATCAGTCAAATATTTCATATTCATCGACAAGACCTCTTCGGTAAATTTCCTGTAGAGATTACTGATATGTTAACTTTTATTATTATATTTTCTCTCGGCTTCTATTATGTTTACGTCGTTTCGATGTATCTGAATAAAGCCGCTCCCGAACTGGCATCAAACTCAACAATGATACGTGGATATGAGTTATTAACTGTTGTTTTATCATCATAGGGATACTTAGTATGTCCATATCGAATAACTAGAACAGATAGAGCAAGAATTAAAGCAGCGTCAGCAAGGCCAAGCATTCTCCATGTATCCAGGTTTTTCATATCAAGAATCATATAGCGTGCCAGTGCTACTATCGCAATATTAAAGAGGCATGCGAACAGGCAGCCGACCTGACTTAAGGTTTATTGCAGCCATAGCTAATACTTCAAGATATATAAAGAGTAATAAAAGATCTGCTAAAGTGTGTGATTCATAGACATGGTTTCAATCGCCTAACCTCTAAATCTACCTTGTAATTGGAGTTTTGTATACGTTCTAATGAAGGATGATAGTCTTTGTAAACCTCATAAGAAAATGGCGTAAGGTCAGACAATTCAAAATATCGCTCCATAGGTGATTTTCCATAATGAGCGCTATGGGGGCGATCCCAGTTGTAGTAATGCTGCCACTCAGCAAGTAAATCATCGATATTGCTACTTTTAAGATCGATTGTTGGGTAAAACTCTGTTTTGTTTGTTTTCTGAGAGCGTTCAACTTTACCATTTAGGTGGGGTGAAGCAGGTTTATTAGGACGGAATTCTATGCAAAGTTCTTTTAATTTTTTCTGAACCTTAAATGACGGCTAAGGATCAACAGTTCTCATTCTTATAATTATTTTCAACGGCAGCTTATGGCTATTAGCCGTCACCCCAAACATTCCTATCAATCAACCTTAACGCATCTTCAATAATCCTCGAAGGCACTTCAAGATCAAACTGATCACGCAACTG
>Ga0316207_10003249_pt1 | contig 15359 bp, 9 predicted proteins | sample 6weekpyrite_MG_FD_204943 | JGI IMG/M metagenome (GOLD analysis project Ga0316207, IMG submission 204943) | Microbial mat bacterial communities from mineral coupon in-situ incubated in ocean water Damariscotta River, Maine, United States -... | ecosystem: Environmental > Aquatic > Marine >... | reverse complement strand
CAGATGTAACCTATAGTTTGTTGCTGGCAAAAAATTTTTTAAATAATGTACAGTTCAGTACAGCTTATTACTACCTGGATGATATAGACTGGGTAGGTGAAGGTAATGAAATTGAAGCCTATCATCGCCTGGACATGCAATTATCAAAATCTTTCAAAGGCGATGATATTTCGGGAAAAGTGAGCCTGGTTTTACAGAATATTAATAATCAATATACCGATTTTCAGGATGAAAATATTATGGATCAACGAACCTATTTATCAGCAGAGCTGTTTTTTAAATAAAAGATGACTGATTTAAATGGGTTACATTTTGTTTATGAAAAATATTCTAAATATTTCATTGCTAATGTCATGTTAGCCAAAATGACTTTGTGATTAAAGCATATCGCGGCTAAAAAACTTGACCACTACACGTGGCCTATCTTTTACGTCAAATTCAAAGTTAAACAGGGTGTCGATGGGTTTTGGCGTGGTAAGTGCCATAGCGGACACAAAACTTGTCGAGCTTATTAAAATTACGGACAATGTCAGTTATAAGGTCAAAGAAGCTGAACGAGACCAGATTGTAGTTGCAAATTAAAGTAAGATAACTTCTACTAAAAGCAAATAGTTAAGTACAAATATCAATAGTTAGCTTAATTAAATGGATACTTGAACTAATATGCAAAACAGTGCTTATTATCATTTCAGAATAAATCTATATGCTAATATTTTTTTCCGTTTTATATGTCTGTTACTGCTTTTACCTTCGACATATAATATTAGTTTAGCAGCGGCTGCACCCGATCAACTTGTCGTAAGTTATCGACTAGATAGTGCTCCCATGCAATTTCAAAATAGTGATGGCCAGGCAGATGGAATCTTGATTGATTTCTGGAAGTTATGGTCACAGAAGTCAGGAGTTGAGCTAGTTTTCAAAGGCGCTTATAACAAACAGGCCCAGGAAATGGTCATCGAAGGCCATGCTGATTTTAATGCGGGCTTATTCTCTAACGAGAAACGTGAGAAGCATCTAGTTTTTTCAGAACCAATACTGAAAAGCCCTTATCATATGTTCGTAAATAATTCTTATCTTCAAAGCTTCCAATTAAACAAGATTGATAAAAATACGATAGGTGTTACCCGTGGTAGTTTTCATGAAACATACATGCGAAAAAATTTTCCTAAAGTAAAGCTCAAGTTATATGATGGCTACCAGAACATGTTTACTGCTGCAGATGCAGGAAAGGTTCACGTTTTTATCAGTCAGCCAATGTATAGGCGTTATTTTTTAAAACAGCATTCTCTAATAGAAAATTTCACGCCTCTCAAAGAACCTCTATACACTCACAGCTACAAGGCTGCTGTTGAAAAAAACAATATTAAATTGATTCATAAAATTAACCAGTCAATCGCATTAATTACAGCTGATGAAAAATCTAATATCACTAACAAATGGTTAGGCCTGCAATGGCACAGTAGTAATGCAAGCAAGCGCAAGTCACTAAATTTAAATACTGATGAGAAAAAATGGTTAAATACTCACAAAGTCATTCGCATGGGTGGCGAGTCAAATTGGCCGCCTTTTGATTTCACAGATGAAAAAGGCAACTATCAGGGTATTACTGCAGATTATATAAAATTACTGGAGAAACGTCTGGGAGTCAGCATACAGGTCTATACTGAACAACCATGGACTGAATCTCTTGATATGCTTAAAACAGGAAAAATTGATGCTATCGGGGCCATTTCGAAAACTCCAGAGCGTGAAAAATTCGCTACGTTCACAGCACCATATGTCACCTATCCTTATGCCATTATCACACATATAAAAGGCATTCAGTTTAACAATCTTAAATCACTATCGGGTAAACGTGTTGCTGTCGAAAAAAATTTCTACACACACTTGACATTGCAATCGCAGTATCCAGGGATAAATATAGTTGTTGAAGAAACATCTGAAAATGCAATATTGGCCGTGGCACAGGGAAAAGCTGATGCATATATCGGTGTGCAGCCTGTCGCATCATATTTTATTGAAAAAAATGTTATATCTAATCTACGCGTAACAGGACTAGCACATTTTGAAAAAGTCGGAATCAGTATGGCAACTCGATTCGACAATCCAGTTTTAGCGCAACTTCTGCAAAAGGGACTAGATTCAATTACTCCTGTCGAGCGACTCTCTATCCAGCGAAAGTGGATAGATATATCACAAAAAACCGCAAAAGAAGAAAAAGAAATTAACTTAACAGAAGATCAGATAAAATGGATAAGTCAACATAAGTCAGTTCGCATTGGGATTGATCCTGGCTGGCCACCAGTAGAATATATCGATGACAAGGGAGTTTACAGCGGCATAGCATCAGATTATGTTCATAATTTCGAAAAGCGGCTTTCTATGAATATGGTATATGATCCAACGTTAAGCTGGTCCGAGGTGATTAATAAAATTAAAGCCGGTGAGATTGATGTGTTGCCTGCAGTATCAAAAACATCAGAACGTGAACAATATCTGAATTTCACTAAACCTTACCTGAAATTTCCATATGTTATTTTTACCAGAGATGATGCTCAACTAATTACGGGAATTGATGAATTAACAGATAAAACTATCGTTGTTGAAAGGAACTATGCAAATCACGAAATACTTAAGAAAAACCACCCAAATATAAAACTATTACTTGTAGATAATACAGAACAGGCTCTCAGGGAAATATCATTAAATAATGCAGATGCCTATATTGGAAATCTTGCAGTCACGAGTCACATTATTTTACAAACTGGTATGACGAACATTAAAGTTTCAGCACCTACCCCGTATAGTAACGATATAGCATTTGCTGTGCGTAAAGACTTACCTGAGCTTGTTAATATTTTACAATTATTTCTCGATTCAATCAGTATAGAACAAAGTAATGCTTTCAAGAAAAAATGGTTTTCAATTCAATACGAGCATAATGTAGATCATTCAATTATATGGAAAATGTTCGCCATTAGTTTTTTTATTGTACTAGCAATTACACTTTGGCTGTTATATGTACAAAAACAAAAAGAAGCTCTGAGAATTAGCGATGAACGTTTTCGCCTGGTTATGAATGCGACACAAGAAGGTATATGGGACTGGAATTTAGCAACTAATAAGGTTTATTACAGCCCGGGTTTCTATAGCATGTTGGGGTATACGGTAGATAATTTCTCTAAAAAAACAGGCGCATGGATGGATCTACTACATCCAGATGATTATGAAAAAACATCCACACATATAGATCATATACTAGAACGTGGTGAAAAACGTTATAGTCTGGAATTTCGAATCAGACATAAAAATGAAAAATATCGTAACGTACTTGCTAAAGGCTCACTTGAATTCAACAGTCAAGGAGAAGCGGTTCGTTCATTAGGTAGCATGACAGATATTACAGAAAAAAAGCTTATCGAAGAACAGCTTAAAAATAATGAACAGCAACTAAAGTCAATAATTGATGCCATTCCACTTGCCATAAGCATTTCCAATAACGATGGAACAATAGTTTTCGCAAACAGACAAACACAAAAAGAAATCGGCAGTGATCAAACTGTTATAGGTCTTAATATGAGTGTTTTCTACGAACACCCTGAAGACCGAGATATATTATTAAAAGCATACAAAGATAAAGGGCGCATTGAATCTATGCCGATGCGCTATAAAACCTTTTCTGGTTCTATAACCGAAGGCATAATATCAATTATGCCTATCTATTTTGATGGTGAAATCAAAAACCTTGGTGTGTTAGTTAATTTATCAGAGCGGATGCAAATGGAACGTGAATTAATTGCTGCCAAAAATCAAGCCGATATTGCAAATAATACTAAATCAAGTTTTCTGGCAAATATGAGTCATGAAATAAGAACACCTATGAATGCCATTATTGGCCTGGGAAATCTTGCCCTTAATACAGAGCTTACAGATAAACAAGCTGATTATCTTGAAAAAATTGTCAACTCATCTCACTTATTGCTAGGTATTATCAATGATATTTTAGATTTTTCTAAAATAGAAGCCGGAAAACTTGAAATTGAAAAAATTGAATTTAATTTAGAAAATGTAATAGACAATCTGGCGTCACTGATAATGCTTAAAGCAGAAGAAAAAGATCTTGAGATTGTATTTATAGTTGAACCTGATGTAGCACTTCATTTGTTAGGCGACCCATTACGCCTTGGACAGGTTCTTATCAATTTAACCCAAAATTCTATTAAATTTACGGACAAGGGTGAAATTGTCATAAGAATAAAACAGATTGAAAAACTCAATAATACCGCAACACTTGAGTTTTCAGTGTCAGACACAGGTATCGGAATTGACAGAAACAAAATTGAACATTTGTTTGATGCTTTTTCTCAGCTTGACGAAACTTATAGCCGCCGTTTTGAAGGTACAGGCTTAGGGCTGGCAATATGCAAACAACTGGTTGAACTTATGGGTGGCACCATTAGCGTAAAAAGCGAAGTTAATATCGGCAGTATATTCTCTTTTCAATTAATGTTTGAGCTGGTTGAAATCCCAAAAATCAATGCAGGCGATATATCATTCAAGGGGAAAAGAGCGTTGGTGGTCGATGATAATCTAACTGCTCGTGATGCGCTTAGTGGCATGTTAACCTCCTTTTTATTTGATGTAGAATCAGTAGCTTCGGGACAGGAAGCATTTGATTTAGTCAAGATGAATGCAGACAGAAAGAATCAACAGTTTGATATTTTACTTATAGACTGGAAAATGCCAGGCTTAGATGGGATTCAAACATCTAGGAAAATATATAATGAAATAAACCAGCCACATATACCTTCAATCATTATGGCTAGCTCATATGCCCGAGACGAAATAATGAACCAGGATGAAAAAATAGACCTCGATGGTATTTTAATAAAACCTGTTAATGCATCTATGTTATTCAATGCTATCGTAGAGGTTCTTCAAGGTACAGTACTCAGTCATAAAAATGCTTTTATTGGCTTACCAAACAAACGTTTATCGGGAGAAATATTACTGGTTGAAGATAATTCCATTAATCAGCAGGTGGCGCAGGAAATTCTTGAAAATATTGGATTCTTTGTACAAGTGGCCAGTAATGGTGAAGCTGCATTATCCGCATTAGACGAGCACACCTTTGACCTGGTTCTAACCGATATTCAAATGCCAGAAATGGATGGTTTTGAACTAACACATAAAATACGTTGTCATGAAAAATTGCATTCAATACCCATTATAGCCATGACAGCTCATGCTATGGAAAAAGATCGCAAAAAATGCCTGAGTGAGGGAATGAATGACCATATATCAAAACCCATAGACTCTGAAAAACTCTTAAATACATTATCATATTGGTTAAATTCACAAAAACTAATTATTCCCCCTAAAAATTCTGCTAATAACGAGCTTTTCAAACCAACAGATTTAGCTGGGATAGATATTAACTGGGGCTTAAAGCAGGTTGGAGGAAACAAACAGTTTTTTTGTAAACTACTAAACGAGTTTATTCAAGATTATGAGAATACTGAAGAAATGATTGAAAATGCCGTTAAAGCTAAAAATATAGAACTCATACAACGGATAATACATACGATACAGGGCATATCAGGTAACATTGGTGCCAGGGACTTGCTCAATGCTACAATTTCTATAAAAAACAAGCTTCATAAAAATAACATTCCAGATGAAGACTCCTGGAATACGTTCAATAAAGCTTTCAGCGAAGCGACAGCTAGCATTAAACAGTGGCTTGAGATCGAGAATATCCGTAGCGATAAAACAGATCAGACCACCTCAATGGACAAGGTATTACTTGAACGTATAAATAAATTATTGAATGAAGGAAACCCTGAAGCAGAGAAACTTATAACGAACATTAATACGAATGATTTAGACCAGGAAACATCTGAGATCATTTCTATAATTTTAAAAAACATTCAGAACTATGATTTTTCTCGTGCTCAATCACTGATGAAAAAATTAGTTTCATCTATTCATGACTAATAAAGTGAACGAAAATATGGACAATGAAAAACCTAAAATACTCATCGTAGATGATGAGCGTTTTTATATTAATATATTAGTTGAGTTGTTATCTGATGAATACCAAACCATCGTTAGCAAAGGTGGCCTGCAGGTATTTGATCGGGCTCTGGATAACCCAGACTTAATTCTACTCGATATAATGATGCCTGACATGGATGGATATGAAGTCTGTCGTTTACTTAAAGAAGATTCACGCACACGGGATATACCCGTAATATTTTTAACTGTTAAAAGCGAACTAGATGATGAAATTCATGGTTTTAAGCTAGGCGCAGTTGACTATATTTCAAAACCCATAAGCCCTGCTATAGTAAAGGCGCGAGTAGCTACACATATAGCGTTAAATAAAGCACGTAAGACTTTGTCAATAGAAAATAAATTATTAATTGCTGAACAGAAGAAAAAAGATGAGCAACTACGTTCCAGCCAGAAGCTTGATGCACTTGGAAAACTAACAGGTGGTATAGCACACGATTTTAATAATATTCTGGGCATTATTTTAGGCTATTCAGATTTGCTGCAAAAATGCTCATCAGGTAATGAACAAATACAAAAATATAGTGAGCAGATATCAAATGCTGGAGAAAGAGGCAGAAAAATTATCCAGAAATTACTTTCATTCTCTCGTAAAAGACCAGCTCAACTAGAAGTCATAAATATTAATCAGCTGCTGGAAGAACAACAACATATACTTGAGAAAACACTAACTGTCAGCATAAACATCTCACTAGATTTAGATGTTAACATATGGAATATATACATTGACAAAAACGATTTAGAAGATGCGGTACTGAATATGAGTATCAATTCCATGTATGCTATGCCCACGGGTGGAACATTAAAGCTACAAACTAATAACGAAAACTTAACACCTCAAATGGCGAAAAGCCTTAATATTATTGCTGGTGAATATGTAACACTGAAAGTTATTGATAACGGTTGTGGCATGGAGCAGGAAGTTGTAGAAAGGGTATTTGAGCCTCTCTTTAGTACCAAAGGTGAACAGGGTACTGGATTGGGGATGAGCCAGGTATATGGGTTTGTTGAACGATCATCAGGTGCTATCACTGTTAATTCTGAACCTGGAGTCGGTACTCAGGTCACGTTATATTTCCCTCGTTATAAACAGACAGAAAAATTTTCTAATACAACAAAACCAGAATCCGTAAATGAGAATTACTCTGGCACTGAAACAATACTACTTGTCGATGATGAACAGGCTCTTCTAGATCTTAACGGAAAAATATTACAAGATCAGGGATATACTGTTTTACAAGCATTAAACGCTGAACAGGCTCTAAAAATACTCACTAATGAGACGCCTGATCTTATGTTATCTGATATTGTTATGCCCGGTATAAATGGATATGAACTCGCATTAATCGTGCGAGATAAACATCCAGACGTAAAAATACAAATTTTAAGTGGATTTAATGACGATAATATTGAGAGTTCTTCATGTGCCGAACTTCGTAAAAACGCCCTTAAAAAACCTATTCAGTCAATTTATTTATTGAGACATATAAGAAAACTTCTGGATAGTAAAACTTAATTTAACACTAACGTATTAGCTGCTGTTCTTTGTTCGTAGAGCCTTAAAACCCTATAATCTGTGCAATCTCTACAGACGTGTATTGATAAAGCCCTGGTGTAACTTTGGTGATATTCATCTGTACATGGTAGCCAGAAACAGGTCGTTCATAGCGGATATACTCTATTTGGTGATAACCCGTTATTGTGACTATAAATAAATGTGTATGCCAAAGTAATCAATGGTTTGCTGTGGTTCGACACAGGCCACCGAGCGATCACTCGATGTATTTGAGTGTTTAGAATTCATAGTGCAATATTGTATTTGTAGATGATGATAAAATCATGAAAATAGTCCTTTTGTTATTTATCGGCTGGTTTTTTTGTATTGCTTCTGCAAGAGGTGAGCAAATAACTCTTCTTGATTTGACATTGGAAGAGCTGGGTCAGCTTCAGTTTAGTTCCAGCGCTACGCTTGTAGAAAACCCGCTGGATAAAACACCGGCCTCTATAACAGTGATCAGTAGAGAGATGATAGAGAATTCAGGGGCCCGTAATCTTGAAGAATTAGTTGACATTCATGTGTCGGGTTTACAGGTAATGCGTCATCATGCACAAGGGGTAAGGATGGGGCTTCGTGGCTCGGTACATCTGCGTAAATATCTGGTTATGGTGAATGGGTGCATCATGAACTCCATTACTAACCTGGACGCCATCACAGAACGTGCTTTTCCATGTTAGGAGATATCAACTTACATTGAAGTCGGGCGGCTTAGTCGGACACCCACGGCTTAGTCGGACACCCAGGCTTAGTCGTCGTGGCTTAGTCGGACATCCAAATCAATATATTGCTTGACCAGGAGTGTAATTTAAATTATAAGTAAGTGGTTACTTATAAAAAAGGAAGTAAAATATGTCACATCACAATCATTTAAAATCACCCCCTGTAGATTACGGTTTTCATGGTGCAAAGGCCGTCCACCTTCTTGGCCTGGTCGGTTTAGCCCTGTTGGCTATTGCAGCCTATGTCGTCTGGGGGAGTAGCCTTGAAGGTGTTCTTCTATTTATTTTTGGAATAATTACACTGCATCTCGGGCTTGGTTTAATTTTAGGTGCCGGTGGGCTTTTCTGGATTTCACGTTTTGGCCGATATATTGTTCGCGATAAAATGCTAGCCATGATTCCCTGGCAGGGTAATGAGCAGGTTCTGGATGTTGGCTGTGGTGCCGGCATTAATCTTATTGCCGCTGCACGTCACTTGACAACAGGGATGGCCACGGGTATTGATATCTGGACAGATGACCATGGTCAGCATTATACGGCTGAAACCGTTATGGAGAATGCGCGGGCAGAAGGCGTTGAAGAGTTTGTACAGGTAAAGACAGAGGATGCCCGTGCGACAAGTTTTTCAGATGAATCATTTGATGTGGTTTTATCCAGTTTTGTTTTTCATCATCTGAATAAAGCCCAACGCACCGCAGCCCTGGATGAAATTATGCGTGTTTTAAAACCGGGTGGTCGTTTTATATTAATTGATGTACACCACAGCAAGGAAATTTCTGATAAATTACTTTCTATTGGCGCAAGAGAAGTTCAGGTAAAAGCACTTGTGTCACTACTGCCTGGTTTACGTTGGGTAGTAGCACGTAAAGCATAATAATAACAGGCAGGGTTGATGGGGCGTAAGAAAACAATTGAAGATGAGCAACTACTTTCAGTTGCACGTAAGGTGTTTATAGAAAACGGAATCGGTGCACCAACCAAAGAAATTGCTCGACAGGCTGGTGTGTCCGAAGGGGTGGTGTTTCAACGTTACCCAACTAAAAATGACCTGTTTTTCGCAGCCATGATTCCACCTCCACCAGATGTGGAATCCATTATGGCTGCCGCAAACACTAAAAACAAAGTTAGCGTTCAGTTCGAAGAAATTGCCCTTGTCATTCTAAGTTACTTTCGTGAAATGATGCCCTTAGCGGTTCGACTCATGACACACCCATCATTTGAGCCCGAACGTTATTTTGAGCAACACAGTGAGAAACCTGAATCCATATTACTGGCGCGATTAATCGATTATCTCAATCAACAGCAAACGCTGGGGAAGCTTAAAACTGAAGACCCGGCATCTGCGGCAGGTGTACTGGTTGCGTCACTTCATAGCCTGGCACTTTTTGAAATAATGGGTGCCCATGGAGGCAAGATGAAGGAAGAGGCAGTGCGTGCGATGGTACGATCATTGTGGAATGGCTTAGCGCCTTGATACTCCTTAAACAAACATACATTGACAAATTTTATGTGTTGTAGGAATGTAAGGGTAATGTTATTTAAATTTGCAAAATTAGAACAGGGTGAAATAATTTTATTGTGTTTTAAGTGTTTATCTGAAAACCAGCAATGTTTTAAATAAGGAGAGTTAAAATGAGAATAGCAACTTTTAATGTTGAAAACCTGGATGACAAAGCCAATAGCAGAAACCCGTCTCTGGATATTCGCGCACCCATATTACGACGTGAACTTGAAAGGCTGGATGCCAGTATTATTTGCCTGCAAGAAGTTCACGGACAGGAAACACCAGAGCATACTTCAAGTAATCCTGATAGAACTCTGTCTGCCTTAAATTTTGTATTAAGTGGCACAAAATATGAGAGCTATCATCAGGCCGTTACTCTTATGTCAGATGGGGTGCCCTACGATAAAAGAAACCTGGTGGTATTATCGAAATACCCTATTAAAAGTATCAAACAATATCGAAACACTCACATTGATGCGCTTCAATATAAAAAAGTCACCGCTGTACCAGAAGAAGATGACGCAAAAAATATTAAGTGGGAACGCCCAATATTACATACCGAAATTGAAGTTAACGACCACACAAGCATTCACCTTATCAATTTGCATCTTAAATCTCGCCTGGCCTCTAATATTGCAGGGCAGAAAATTGACTATGCATGGAAAAGTGCAGCCGGTTGGGCAGAGGGTTATTTTCTTTCGTCTATAAAACGTGTCGGGCAAGCGCTAGAAACACGGGTTTTAATTGATAAAATATTTGATCAGGATCCCGTAGCCAATATTATTGTTTGTGGTGATTTCAATGCGCAACCCGGTGAAGTGCCTGTAGAAGCGATTCAGGGTAGTATCGAAAATACAGATAATCCCGAATTACAGTCTCGATCGTTGATTCCCTGTGGCAGGGCAATACCTGGCTCCATACGCTATAGTCACCTGCATCACGGACAAAAGAATTTACTAGATCATATGTTGATTTCCCAGTCTTTACTGGCTGTATTCAGAAATGCCGAGATACACAATGAGAACCTGCATGATGAGAGCCTGCCGTTTACGTTTGATACGAAATACCCTGAGTCTGATCATGCTGCATTTGTTGGTGAGTTTGTATTCTAAGTAAGAAGGCTGATTGAAGAAAATGAGTAAGACACAGGCTTGAGTGTGAGGTGTTTCCAGCCCGGGTAGCTCGGCACCCACTTTCATTCAGCTGACGGTCTTCAACAGGTATCTCCAATCTATGTCTCTAGTGGTTAACGGGGCAACGGTGAATATATTAATAGTTAATTTTTCTCGTGCTTTAGTGACACTAAAATAATCTGTTTTCTAACGCACCATATTCCAGTTACGTAATTTTTGACAACTTAGTATTTGCTGATTAACAATGTTAATTTGTGAGAGCGTATTTTTGTAGTTGCTCTGGCTCAATTTATTATCGTCACTAATTGCAGGGTTGTAGTCGATATTAGTGTGATTGGGCATTTTCTGTAATCTGCTATCAATATGGGTTTGCTCAATCGTTATCCAGATTTCAGGATCAAACTCAGAGGTATAGGTGACTAACTGGCGGAGTGCATAGGGTACGGATTCGTTTCGAATATTACCTTTTATATCAGTGAATGCTAATTGCCTGTGTAAATCAACATCAACAAAGTAGTAAAAGCTTCGATTTTGATTTAATACCCAATTTACAACGCCCTCAAAAGGGATCATGGCAGTATTCATTGCATGGCTGCCTATAACGGTATTATAGTTTGAGTAGCGTCTTTCATTTAACCTTCCCGCACTCACGCCAATCAAATGTAGTCGTTCCCAGTTTCGCCCTAATCCCGCATCTCGATCGCCTACAGAATCACCTAAATCACCATTGATTAAGCCCACGGCAGAGCGTGCCATATCACCTTGTAACGGTCCAATGTGTCCAGTCAGGTTATGTAAGGTGCGATGTAAAATCCCGCGTCTGGGATTGGCAGGTTTATTTGAAGCGTGCCAGGTTAATGTCTTTGAAATATCTCGCCCTTCTGGGCTAACACGAAACCACATAAAATAATTCCTTTTATAAAATATGAAATGAAAACTGTTTTTTATGATACACGCCTCGCCATAAAACGCAAAGAATAATTTAGTAGTCGGTACTATAAATTCATCGTCTGGAAGGTGAGGGGTGCTTATAAAAGTATTTTATGATACGTGTCCAGTTTAAATTTTCAGAAACAGGTTTTAATCTCATTTTGGTAATTCAAAATAAAGGTGATGTAATGAATTTTTAACAAGTTGAAAAAGTGCCGGTAATAAATGCCCGGTTTCAAGTTATCACTAGCTTTATTTTTAAACTGAATCTTTTTACCAGTTAGAAATACTGTTTCAGATACATTAAATTGCCATTCCCATTTTTTGTCAGGGCGTATTTCAAAAATGATCAAATACCTGACATAAATTAAAAGTTTAATATTCGTAAACTAGAGTTTTGTGTTGTTTCTGCCAGTGCTCCCGATTTGTGTCTACATCAGAGTGAGGTGATTTTTAAATACGCAATTGTGTTACTTTAATTTAGTCTCGTTACTTTTAACAGAATAGTATTTTTAATGTTTAAACAAACACAACTAAGGTATGCGCTATGCAACTAATCAGTTGATGATATTATCTTTAATACTCCTCGTAGGTTAAGTCTGAAAGCAGGTGTATTTATAACTTGAATTAATTGCAATCAGATATGGTATAAGAAAAACTTTATTGACAGTTAGCTTTTAAGTCTTAATATTATCTGCCTCATAAAATATTTTCATATTAATATTTCATTGCCTGACTAATTACAAGGGGATGTTTATCCACAAAAAATATTAACACTACCTGTAAAATCTTTTGGTCCAATCGTATCGACGAACCACAATACGTTAGCTGTTTATGGTAATCATAATCTTGAAATGGAGAACACCATGATGAAAAATACAGTGGCAAACAGTGTGACAGTAGTAGGAAAAGCAGTTTTATTATCTATATTATTAATTCTACCCGGCGGTTATGCATGGGGTGGAAATATCTTACACATACCTATGTCATGGTGTGTCGTTCAGGGGAGCCCGGCACAAACAAACCCCAATATCAACGGAGATACAGACACAGATGCTGTTATCTGGCGACGTCATGAGCGTCCAACGGATAATGTATTTACACCTCAAGCTGACATCAGTTTGCGTTCTGCCATAAACGATGCCTGGGGGAGCTTCAACTTTCCTATTATTGCTGACCCGGTTACATCAACATCCTGTGGTGTTTATGAGTGTGTCACTAATAGTGATATACGTGGTGAGGACGTAAATAATGCGGCTATTGCTGTCGAATTTAACAGTATGATCAATAGTTGTCGTACCGCTTATGCAAACATCGGCAAAGCAGGTATTGGTATAACAGCTATAAATCTTGGCCTGTATCATAATGGCGACCCGGAATATGTAGGCATTATTGGCTGGGGAGGTTGTGTAGAAGATGTTTCTGGTAACTGTTCTGTGCCCTATAGTGGCCTGGTAGCCGTTATTGATAATCGCTATCTGTATCCAACATCTCCTAATCGGACATTTCCGGGTAATAATGATACGACCGGTTTTGCATATACCACAACAGACCCTTTTGATCAGTTGACAGCTCATGAGGTGGGTCATGCTTTGAGTTTGCCTCATCGGAATAATGTAACTGCTTTAATGAACCCCTCACAACAGGACAATACCGCAAATGGCCAGACAGATAACCTGACATTAAATGCCACTGAGGTTGCTGCTTTAAGAGCAAACGCCTTGAATGTGCCTGGGCTGGAAATAGACCCGCCGGGTGTGTTTGATCCTGGCCCAGCACAGGCCAATATCATGCCAGACCGTAACCAGGCACTCGAGAAATTACCACCTGATATGGATATTATTAGTGTCCGTGGTACCAGTATGCTAAATGTTGGAGCCACAATGGAAGTGCAGGTAAATGGAATGTTAACTCCGAATTCTTTTTTTGATGTTTTTTTCCTGATGGATACGGATAACAATCTAGACACCGGAATGCCTCTGGAGGTATTAATTAAACTGGGTGTGCCTGATCCTGCAAAAATTATTGGAGTTGAATTTGTCGCGAAGGTTAGCGTACGAAGCACAGATCTTGGTAAGCCCGAAGCCTGGTTATGGGATGGAGTCAACCCGGTTCCTTTTGATGTGCTTGCAGATCTTTTAACCATGCGTGTTGAACCGCATATATCACCTTATGCCCTGAGTAGTGACAGACCCATCTTAGCAAAGCTGCCACCGAAGGCCGATTTATTCAATATTATTCGGCTTAAATTCCCTTCAGAACTCATTGGTCCCATGTTCAATGTTTTTGCTATTACTGCGGTTAATCAGGAGGTTGTGGATGATCTGGCAGATGTGCCCACGCCCATTGACCTCACTCCACCTGTATTTCCACATTGTTTCCCTGCAGGTGATGCCCAGGTTGGCAAGACGGTGTCTGTCAAGTTTGATGGCTTGAGTTCATTTGCAGGTAAGCCATTCCATGCCCTGTTGGGGGCTGACCTGGTGGCAACAGGAATTATTGCTGACGATGGCACGGGTGTAGTTGATCTGCCTGTACCGGTTGGCACCACAGTGGGTAATCACCTGGTAACCATCGGGCCGGATGGGGCAGCGCTTACTGCTGACTGCACTGTCACGGTGGTAGATGAGCTTGCATGTGATGCGGACCTGGATAATGACGGTGACGTTGATCGTGTGGATGCTGCAAATTTTGCAAAGGACTTTGGTCGTTTGAATTGTCGTATAAAGTAAGCCGTTATCTATAACGCAAGACAGGATGCCAACCCAGAAGATGCTTTGTTAACAGGTTTTCTGGGTCGGTATTTAATTGCTTCGCAAATCAAAGGAGAAAACATTTAAATTTTTATCAGCTAAATCAAGTGTCATTATGGAATTAGTTTGTAGTTACAAAGCATATAATAATGAGGAGAAACAAATGATTAAGAAATTGATAGCGTCCAGCATGATACTGCTACTGGGTTTCATAATGGTACCAGCCTACGCGCTCACCGTTTTTATCGATCTCAATGGCGACATGTTGTATGACAGTCAGGACACATTTAATCCTGGAGATATATTTACCGCTGGTGTGTATGCAGATGTGGATAATACCCATGGCGGTCTTGTAGGGTTTGGGGTCAGTATGAGTTACAACGAGCCTCCAATTAATGTTTATGGCGTACCCACCCAGCTAAGTAATGTCCTGATTGATCCCCAGTGGAATTTTCTGCCGGCTAAAAGTGTAGCAACGGGTACACTAACAGCGGGGGGAAGTTTACTATCAACGGGCCTGATAGGTACAAGTGTGCATTTATTTGATGTAACCTTTCAGGCAACAGTAGCTGGTTTCTCTACATTGTTAATGACGGATGAAATTCCCAACTTTGGAGATTTTGCTGGACAGGACGGTTTTGATTACGATGCCAGTGGAGAATTAAACTTTCTCAGTACCCAAATACG
>Ga0316207_10003248_pt1 | contig 15362 bp, 9 predicted proteins | sample 6weekpyrite_MG_FD_204943 | JGI IMG/M metagenome (GOLD analysis project Ga0316207, IMG submission 204943) | Microbial mat bacterial communities from mineral coupon in-situ incubated in ocean water Damariscotta River, Maine, United States -... | ecosystem: Environmental > Aquatic > Marine >... | reverse complement strand
ACCAAACCCTTTCTTATTATAAAAACGTTCGAGGATTACATCCGTGCCGCAGAACCCTGCGGGTTCATTGCGGCTACCTCAACACACCAAAGAATCTAAAGGTTCATTATGGATACCCTACCTATCGCTGATAGGTCAGGGCAATCTCCGATGGTTCGGGCGAGCAAAGAACCTCCTTCGGAGTTTCATTTTGCATACCTCAACCATCTCCGATGGTTCGAAGCATCACGCCGACCAAATACTAATTGATGATCTCAGATTTATGATTGATGAATTTCGATTCATCGATCATCATTCATCATTTGCCCTGAACCTTCGGGACGAAGGTTAGGGTACTCATAATGAAACACGAAGTGGTTCTATGAGCATGAAATCATCAATTAAATAGTTCCTTTTCTTAACAATTCATCAATCAATTCACGGCGACGCAGCGCCTGGCTATCTCCTCCACCGAAGGTGATTGCACCGGATGAATATGACTCGCCATAGGTCAACGCGAGATTAACGGATTGCCCGACGCCGGACAGGAATTCCTCGTCACCCAGTGCACTCAGGGGATGAATAAAGGCGGCCCAGACGATGCCTTTAGCAATCGAATAACGTGAATCCAGGGCAGAATCGAAATTTGCCTGCATCATTCGTATCAGCCTGTCGCTGGATACCTTGTTAGCCGGTGCTATCGGGACAATAACCCGCATCCGGTCAGCCTTTTCATCCGTAATGACACTGACCTCGCGCCCCTCGACAATAAATGTCCAGAACCCCGGTTGCCCCTGGGCGGATTCATCAATGCGCTGAATCAATTCGCCAAGACGCTGGTTATTCATTACCTCATCACCTGCAAACACATGCGCCGGTGTGACAAAACACAGCATCAGCCATATTGAAAATACAACACCCCTTGTGTTCATTCTTCTCTCCTTGTCATCAATATAACCATCACAATATATGCTCGCGAGAAAGCTAAAGCACCTGTTAGAAAAAAAGCACTTTCCTTGATGTTGCCTTATCTCGCCCCGGAAATGCAAACACCCGGCCATAGCCGGGAGTTTGATGTACATCGTATAATTTTAAGTGGCGCCTGGAACGCGATATTGTCATAGCAGCTACGTTAATGAACCTTTGATTAAAATCCGCGTTTACCCGGATGTAATCGACTGTCTTGCCGGCTTGCCCACCACGACACCATTACAATGCCTGAACAAGCATGTATGACTAATGATCAAGAGTTGCCCATTTACTACGTTTACGGTAAATCGTCGAGTCACTGATACCAAGACGCTCCGCTGCCTTAACAACATTGCCATCACAGCGCTCAATAGCACGCTCAATGATCGCCTTCTCTTCCTTCCACAGCGGCTGGATCGTTTCACCCTCAATCGCCTGGCCTCCACCTGGCAGACTGGCACCATCACCGTTCTGTTGTGATGCAGTCGTTGACCTGATTTTGAACGGATGTAAACCGAGCATCACCTCTTCTATGACTCCCCCGTCATTCATGATAACTACCTTGTGTAACAGGTTCTGCAGTTCACGCACATTACCAGGCCAGGGGTAGTCACGCAGTATCTGCTCAGCTTCCAGGCTAAATCCCTCAAACCGTTTACCTTCCTCATCGGCGTATTTGAATAACAAATACTGCGCTAACAAGAGAATGTCAGTACCACGGATGCGCAATGCTGGCATCTCGATCGGTATCACATGTAGCCGGTAATAAAGATCTTCGCGGAAACGGCCCTCGTGCATCTCGATAAGCGGATTACGGTTTGTGGCACAGATAAATCGCACATCGGTGACCTCATCCTTATCGCTACCGACACGGCGATAATGCTTACTCTGAATAAACCGTAACAACTTGGCCTGCAGTTCGAGGTCCATGTCGCATATTTCATCAAAAAACAATGTTCCACCATTAGCAGCGGCAGCAGCACCCTTTCGTTCGCTGGTTGCGCCAGTAAAGGCTCCCTTCGTGTGACCAAATATCTCGCTTTCAAGTAATTCACGCGGAATGGCCGCGCAGTTGATAGACACCATGGGATAATTTCGTCGGCTGCTAAGCCGATGGATAGCATCTGCACAAAGTTCCTTGCCAGTGCCACTCTCACCTGTAATAAATACGCTGGCCTGACTGACCGCAGCATTTTCTATCATACGGTAGACAGTCTGCATCGGCAGCGAACGGCCGATAAAACTCTCAAATTGATCCTGTGACTGTAAGGTACGGTACTGATCCAGCTGTTGATGCAGTAATTGACGTTCTACGGCATTTCGTACCGTTGTCACGAGGCGGTTCTCATCAACAGGCTTAACCAGGTAATCGAACGCACCACCATGCATAGCCTCTACAGCACTTTCGGCACGGGCCTCGCCGGTCACCACAACCACGGTGACGGGGAGTCGCTGTTGCTGAATCTGCTTCAAAAGTTCCCGGCCATGCATGTCGGGCAGCAACAAGTCTAGTAGCAACACATTTGGACACGATTGCTGTAATGCAACTTGTGCCGCAAGCCCATTCGCCACATGAGTCGTTTTAAAACCCTCTTCTTCCAACAAGCAACGAAATGCCTCGCCGGTAAGCAGATCGTCTTCGACAATCAATATGTGTGGACGATCGTTAACAGAAAAAACGAGGTCATTTTGCATAGGCCTAATCTACTGCAAAATGCAGAATTCTGCAAATTGCAGCCGCAATGTGCAGTTATAGTTAAATATTTATATATAAAAACAATATCTTATAAATGGCACGCAATCTGCAAACCCTAGTTAATTAGTAAAGAATTAGAGGATGCATGTGTACATATACCAACATCAATTTTTAGCGTTCGAAATGTCTATGTCCATATTTAGAGCCTCGGACAAGCCTTTCGATCGTAGGCAGGTATACGATTATGACAGCTGCGTCAGCAGGACACATATAAAACAGGTCCTGATGATGCTTGTGGTGTGGTGGCTGTTTGGGATTTCTGTTGTTACACATGCTGATCAGAAAACTATCAGGCTTGTGACATCAACAACTACCTCTGACTCCGGTTTGTTGGAGGTGTTGTTACCAAACTTTGAGGTGACTACTGGCTATACTGTGAAACTGTTTTCCGTCGGCAGCGGCACCGCCCTTCGTATGGGACGTAACGGCCAGGCTGATGTCTTGCTTGTTCATGCCCCTGAAGAAGAAAAGCAGTTCATTGCTGATGGTTTCGGCCTCAACCGTCACGCCGTCATGCAGAACATTTTCTGTATCGTCGGCCCGGAACATGACCCGGCGGGTATTCGTGGCATATCAGATCCACACAAGGCCATGCAGCGAATCGCAGCAACCAGGAGCCTGTTCATTTCCCGTGGTGACGATTCAGGGACACACAAAAAAGAGGCCTTCCTCTGGCAAGGCTCCAGCGTCGATCCAATTGGAATGCCTTGGTACTGGGAGACAGGTAAAGGTATGGGTGACACATTGGCGACAGCCAGTGAATTACAGGCCTACACACTGACCGATGCCGGTACCTGGCTCGCACGGAAGGACTTACTGGCACTTACCATGGTGCTGAAAGATTCACCACTGCTGGACAACCCCTATCATGCGATAGCTGTTAACCAGGACAAACATCCTGACATTAACCATGATGGCGCCAATGCCTTTATCCACTGGATTAGTTCCCCAGAGGCTCAGCAGTTAATAGATCAATTCCGGTTCAATGGCAAAGTCTTATTTTTACCGGTACAGCAACACTAAAAAGGATACCCCTGGAGCATGGACATGCACGCCAATCAACTTCAACTCGATTATGCCAGGTTTGATGATAAACAACGTGGTAATGCAATTCGTACACGCCTGCGCCTGCTGTTTATGTTTACCGTCTTGACACTGCTCAGTCTTGTCATTTACAGCGTCTATCTCTCTCAACAACAGAACGAACATGCTCACCAGGCACACAAATCTCTCTTTTCGCGATTTATTACATTTGAGAATCTTGAAGATGCTTTCATTGTGGAACTCAGTAGCTGGAAAAACGTCTTGTTGCGAGGTTATGAAACAGGTCAATACCACAAATATCTAAGTGCTTACTACGAAGCAGAACGGGCTACGAATAACTACATCACGATTTCAAAACAACAAATAGCGCCCTCCTCTGTCATCGCGGGTGCCCTGAAAAACATTCAGGCATTACATTCGCAATGGGGACGCAGTGCACGTGAAGCAATTCGTGCCTATAACCGTGCTGAACTGGCACCTCATATAGCTGCAGACAGCATCACCAGTGACATTGAACAGCAGTTACAGCAACAAATTACAGTGCTACGTGATGAGCTGGAGGTTGTGCAGAAAAAAACCTTCGCCGCAATTCATATTACAAATGAGCAGAAATTTAACCAGCTTTTGCTAATGGCTCTACTGATAACTTCAGCCGTTGGCTTATTCTTTTTCTGGCGACTCGATAAAGATGTTGGCAAACCTGCAGCAGAGTCCATCAAACTGAGAAATGCACTCCATCAGAGTGAAGCACGTTATCGTTCACTTGTGGAAACAACCAGTGACTGGATATGGGAGATTGACGAAAACGACCGATTTACCTATGTCAGTCCAAAGGTGAAAGAACTACTCGGATACGAGCCCAATGAAGTACTCGGGCGTTCTGCTTTTGATCTAATGAGTTACGATGAAGTACAACGTGTCAAAACTGTTTATCAACAACTGATCTCACAGAAACAACCCTTTAACGGCATGATTAATGTCAACCGGCACAAGGATGGACAAGAGGTAATACTCGAGTCTAGTGGAGTACCTCTTTTTGACAGTAATGGTAAATGGTGTGGTTATCGTGGCATTGATCGCAATATAACCGCACGTATAAACGCCGAAAAGGCGCTGCAAAATGAGCGCGACTTTGCGAGCCAACTTATTGAAACCTTGCCGACCATTGTCCTGGTACTCGACCCACAGGGCATTATTGATTATGTCAATCCGCACTTCGAAAAAATTACCGGCTACAGCCTGGCTGAAACCCGAGGCAAGGACTGGTTCAACACCTTTCTCCGTCCCTGCGATGTTGACCGCATCCGGACAGTTTTCCACACCGCCTGGGACGGTGACAAACCCACACGTGGCTATATCAATACCATTGTGACCCGTGACGGCAAGGAACTTGAGATCGAGTGGCATGACAACCCGATAAGAGATCAACATGGCGATACCCGGCAACTACTTGCGATAGGCCAGGATGTGACCAATCGTCGTAAGGCCGAAGAGGTGGAACGCTCCGCAAAGCAATACCTACAGAATATTCTGGATGGCATGTATACGTTCGTCGGCCTGTACACCCCTGAGGGGATTATGCTTGAAGCTAATCGCGCCCCCCTTGAGGCAGCAAACATTAAACGCGAGGACGTTATCGGTAAACCATTTTGGGACACCTACTGGTGGTCGTATTCAAGTGAAACACAAGAACAGGTACGCAACGCATTACTACGTGCTGGTCGCGGTGAAGTAGTTCGTGATGACTTCAAGGTTCGCCTGTCTGAAAACGAATTTATCATTATTGATGCGATGTTCGTTCCGTTACGTGATGAATCGGGGAGCATCATACAGACCGTCGGGTCTGGTGTAGATATCACTGACCGTAAACGTGCTGAGGACAATAACCGGGATCATGCTCGACTTCTTGACCAGATTTTTGAACACACCATGGACAATATCGTCGTGCTGGACAAGGACTATAACTTCATTCGTGTCAGTCATAGCTATGCCCGTTCATGTCATCGTGATATCGATTTTTTTACCGGCAAAAATCATTTTGAACTTTACCCATCTGAGCTTCGTGATGAGGTTGAGCAACACCGTATAAACAAAACCATTTATAGCGCAAACAAGCGACCGTTCATTTTCCCCGATCATCCCGAATGGGGCACGACCTACTGGGATCTTGCCATGATACCTGTACTGGATCATGACGATGAAATTGAACTGTTTCTGTTTACCCTCAAAGACGTGACGGCACAGGAACAAACAGAGCATGCTTTACGTGAACGCGAGGCACGATTGACAGAGGCGCAGGCAATTGGCCACATGGGCAACTGGAACTGGGATATCAAAAGTGGCGCCCTTCACTGGTCAGATGAAATCTATCGTATCTTTGGACTGCATCCGCAGGCCTTTAAGCCGACCTACGATAATTTTATGCAACGCATACACCCCGATGAACGCGAACTTGTAAAAGTTGCTGTTAACAAGGCTCTGTATGAGGCACAACCTTACTCGATTGACCACCGGATTTGCCTGGAAGATGACTCTATCCGCTTCGTCCATGAACAGGGCGAAGTCCGTTTTGACGAAAATGGCGATGCGCTGCGCATGATAGGCACTGTGCAGGACATCACTGAACGTAAGATGGCGGAGTTCCGCCTTATGGCTACGCTGGCAGAAAAAGACACAGTGCTACGCGAACTGCATCACCGTGTAAAAAACAATATGCAGGTCATCTCAAGCCTGCTCAGTCTGCAGGCCCGTTATTCGCACACAAGCGATCCGCAGGTTGCATTACAGGATAGTCGGCAACGCATTCGTGCCATGGCACTGATTCACGAACGTCTCTATGGCAGCACTGACCTGGCTGCCGTGGATTTTCTCGATTACCTGCGCTATCTCAGCGAACGTATGACTCGGCTCTACCATGATTCCCGCTTCACACTAAAAATCCAGGTCAGTGGTGAAGCACTGCAATTGCCCGTGGATCACGCCTTGCCCTGTGCGCTTATCTGCAATGAGCTCATCACTAATGCTATCCGGCATGCCTATCCAGACACGCAGCAGGATCGCCTGGTGGAAATACGTATTACAGATGCAAACACTGAACGGCCGACAATTGTCGTGCGCGATTATGGTCGCGGCATCGACCAGGACAGGCTCACCCAATCATCGACCAGCCTGGGCATGGTCATTATCAAGGCATTAACACGCCAGTTAAATGGCGAGATTCACTTTGAATCAAGCCAGGGAACAATTGCCAGGCTCACGTTTCCTCTGCAATCAAAACCACCATCAGCTAACAACTCAATTCCACAGCTGGTGTAATGACACATAAAGAGTATAGCCATGACACATAAAAACATCCTGATCATAGAAGACGAATCACTGGTCGCCGAAGATCTGAAGGCCCATGTGATTGAAATGGGGTATCAGGTCAGTGCCATTGTTGATAACGGTGAAGATGCACTCAGCCTGCTCGAAGGCAGCCGTCCTGATCTGGTATTAATGGACATTGTCCTTGCCGGTGGTATTGACGGCATAGACGTAGCAGAGGTTATCAAGGAAAAATATCAGATCCCTGTCATCTATCTGACTGCCTATACCGACAGGGAAAAGGTCGAGCGTGCCCAGTCAACTGAGCCTTATGGCTACCTGGTCAAGCCTTTCGACGAGCGCGAACTGCGCACCACGATTGATATGTCATTATACAAGGCTGAGGCTGATCGGAAGTTACGTGAAAACCAGCGCTGGGCAAATGCCGTGCTGACCTCGATTGCCGATGCGGTAATCACCCTCGACCGCAACGCAAAAGTACGTTATCTAAATTCCGCAGCAGAACGTCTGACAGGCTGGACACAAGACTCTGCCGCAGGACAGAGCCTTGACGAAATCATGGTGCTGTCTGATGACAAACAAGAATTACTCCTCAAGCTCTCTAATTACCTGGTCAGCAAGGAAGCTGTGTCCTCACAAACAGAGATACTGGATGCATTGTTACAACCGCGAGAAGGAACTGCGATTCACATCGACATTACTATGTGCCACATTCGCCACGATGGTGATAGTGAGCATGATGGTATTATCGTTGCATTTCGTGATGTCACTCTGCAACACCAGGCACAAGAGGTACTAACAGAAATAAATTCTTCGCTTGAACAGCGCGTACAGGAGAGAACCCGGGAGCTCATCAGCGCGAGAGAACAAGCCGAAGTAGCCAGTGAAGCGAAAAGCCGATTCCTCACCAACATGAGTCATGAAGTACGTACCCCGCTAATCCCAATCATTGGCTATGCCGAGCTCCTGGCTACGGATGACAAGCTGCCGACCGGCTACAGGGAGCAAGCTACAGAGATCATCACTGCAGGCCAGCACTTACTCGGACTGTTCGACGATATCCTTGAGATCGCACAATCCGATACCGGAGAGTTAGAGATTCAGTCTATACCTTTTGACCTTGTAGAACTTGTTAAACATGCCGTGGTATCTCACTCTGACACGGCCCGGAACAAGGGGCTTGAACTAACCAGCATATTGCCAGATACGGACTCACCAATTGTGCTCGGAGATATGGGCCGCATTCGGGAGGTTCTGAATCGGATACTGGATAACGCAATCAGGTTTACAGATAGTGGAATGGTTAAAGTAAATCTCGACTGCACAAAATCCAGCGATGATCATATCCAGTCACGCATTACTGTTGTTGATACAGGTATCGGGATAACGGATAAAGTAAAAATCTTTGAACCCCTGACTCAGCTTGACGATAGCATGTCTCGGCAACATGATGGTGCAGGGCTTGGCCTGGCAATTTCACAGCGACTCGTGAAATTGATGGACGGAAAAATCGGGGTAGAAGATAATCCTGGTGGTGGCGCAAAATTCTGGTTTGAACTTGAACTACCTGTCGCAGCACAGTAACAGTCTATCAGGCCACTAGCCTGATTCGTCTGTCTCCATACTGACCTGATTACGGCCAGCATTCTTGGCTTTATATAACGCATTATCGGCAGCAGCGATCAGGCCCTCCATTTCTGTATTGGGTGGGCAGCTAGCAATACCGGCACTGAAGGTCACGCTGAACTCTTCGCTATCATGGGCATAACTAATTGCTGCGAACTGCTTACGCAGATCATCTATCAGCGTATAGGCATCTTCAACCCGGGTATCGGGCAGGATGACTGCAAATTCTTCCCCGCCGTAACGTGCGGCGATATCGCCCTTGCGCAAACGTTTACTTAAAAGGTGTGCCAGGCTCTTGATCACACGGTCACCAACAGGATGTCCGTACGTATCATTTACGGACTTGAAGAGATCGATGTCGAGCATGACAAAGCTGAGCGGTGAACAACGCCGTTGAGCCTGGGAGACTTCACGTTCCAGTGAAAGTTTAAGATTGATATGATTGAGCAGGCCAGTAAGGCTGTCCCGATTCATCAACGCAGTGAGTTCACGGAACCGTCTGGCCCGGATACGCACGGCGGTCACCAGGTGTGTATCACTAATAGGCTTTTGCAGAAAATCGTCACCGCCCACGCGCAAGGCCTCCAGCTGCTGCTCCAACGCCTTCTCAGTGGACAGGTAAACAATCGGCAAATTCGTATAGGCTGGATGTTGACGGATAACCTGGGCAGCCTCCACGCCAGTACAGCCCGGCATGTAGATATCCATAAGAATAAGATCTGGACGGTAAACCGCGAGTACGTCGAGTATTTTTGCAGGATCGTTAAGGATCTCTGTCTGCATACCCGCTGTCTCCAGTACAGCAGCGTAGTGCTCTGCCAGCAGCACGGTATCTTCAACAACCAGAATACGATAATGCGCCTCGTGCTCGTAGCCGATAACCGCTTCCAACTCATCAAGTAGCAGACTGAAATTAATCGGTTTCGACAGGTAGGACTGACCACCTGCTCGTACCGCATTCAGACGGTCTTTCCAACTATCGAGACCAGAGATAAAGATAACGGGTATTTCCTGCGTTGCCCCTTTACGCAGATCAGCAGCCGCCTGCGGGCCTGCATCCTCACCCTCGGGCAGGTGAACATCGGCCAGAAGTGCATCGGGTACCTGCCTGGCAACAGCCGCATGCAAGGCGTCCGCACTATGAAACACCTCGGCACGGTAACCAAAATGTTGCAGTTGCCGGGCAGTATCCTCTGCAAGACTGATATCATCCTCGAGCACATAGATGAGCGCCTGCCTATTGTCACTAGTGGACTCCGAGTCAACTGAAGACTTGCTTGCCTGGACCACTTTTTCCGGTCCTTGTGCAGCTAACTCCTGCAGTTTCAGCAAACCTTGCTCGATCGCCTCATTCGATCCGGCATCAGCTGAAGAACCACTCAGCTGGGGGATCATCATTTCAATTTCACGCGCCTGATCACCTAGCCGGAAAAATCCGAACGTACCCGCTGAACCAGCGAGGCTGTGCACAAGCCGGAGAAAGTCGTTCTTAGCATCTGCGACATTCACCGTGCGCCACTGTTGCTCAATCACATCAAGCCTATCGGGCAACTCCTTGATAAAACGTTGCTGTAGTGCACGCAGTTTGCTGGCCTTGTCCGGCTTGACATCAGACATCCCATCTACTCCAAAAGTGTACGAATTTCGTCCGCGAGTGTCATCGGATCGAAGGGCTTACTGATCACGCCCAGCGCTCCCATCGCCATGTACTGCCCTACTTCGGAGGCTTGCACTTTTGCCGTCATGAAGATAGCCGGGGTATCCGCCAGCTGGGGCAACTCACGTAACCGGCTCAATGTAGTCGGCCCGTCCATACCAGGCATCATTACGTCGAGCAGTATCAGATCCGGGGTCAGGGCCTCGGCCTTGTCCAGTGCTTCCTGTCCTGAAACACAGGGCGTCAACACAAAACCTTCGTCTTCAAGCGCAAACTCTGCGACTTCACGGATATCAGCCTCATCTTCTATATATAAGACACTTATCACATCGCCCATTGCAGCTATCCCTCCAGTACCTTTCTTATCGTTGCCAGCAGGTGTTCATTGTCAGTCATAGTTTTGGTCAAAGCAGCCGTTACCTGTGCGCTGATCTCCCTGTCAGGAACCTGTGCTGAGAAGATTATCACAGGACAGCAGCTCTTCAACTCATCGAGCAGCTCCACCCCGGAGCCATCCGCCAGACCCAGGTCCAGGATGACCAGGTCAAAGTCCCTTGCAGCGAGTTGTTCACGTGCTCCACGTACAGAATCGACATGGCTCAGATCGGCAATATCCTCTACAAGCACCTCCATAACATGGACGATATCCATATCATCTTCAACATGTAAGATATGCGGGCGTGTGCTGTAAGATAACAGCCTGCGCACAGCGCGCTTCAGGCGTTCACCATCAAAAGGCTTCTGAACCCAGTCAACCACTCTCATGGCATCACCCTTGAAGGCGATACGACCCTCCTCGGCCCGACCTGACACCACAATGACCGGCAAATGCTCTGTGGCCGGCGTATCCCGTAACTGCTGCAGGAACTGAAGTCCATCCATATCAGGCAAGCTCAGATCGAGCAACAGCAAACGGTAGTCGTATTTACCCAGCAGGGTCATTGCAGCACCTGCGCTGCCGGCAATGTCACTTGCCATCCCCTCTGTTTGCAGAATTTTTGCAAGGATTTCGGCGACCTCTGCATTGTCTTCACAAATAAGTACCCGGATATCTGCTTCCGTATCGGTACTCATTAAAATCGGCGCCTGTGCCATTGGCAGCTCAAAATGGAACACCGTTCCCTTACCCTGCTCTGACTCATAATCGATTGTACCGTCATGACGTTCGACAATGGCCTTGGTGATACTCAGGCCAAGTCCAGTGCCGCCTTTTTCACGCGTGTCGGAGCTGTCTGCCTGTGCAAAGCGCTGGAAGATACGACTACGGAATTCCTCGGGGATACCTGTGCCCTGATCGCGCACTTCAATACGATAACTACCGTCAAGAATGGCCACGCTGATCGTTACCTCACCATCTTGAGGAGAATATTTCACGGCGTTGGAAATCAGGTTGGCGAATACCTGTAACAACCTGTGTTCATCACCGCTTACATACGCCTGCCCAAGTATCGAAACAAGCTTCAGCCTGACCTGGTGCTCTCGCGCATAGCCCTCATTATCCTCAATCGCCTGCCTGCACAGTGCCAGCAGATCCAGGGTTCTGAACTCAAACACCAGACTACCCGATTCGATCTTCTCCAGATCAAGGATGTCATTAATCAGGAGCGTCAACCGCTCGCTGTTGCGAGTGGCCATCTCCAACATCTTGCGCGCCTTCACTGGCAACATGTCAGCAGACTTGCCCAGTATTAATCCCAGGGAACCACGGATAGACGTGAGTGGTGTGCGCAACTCATGGCTGACGGTGGAAATAAATTCGCTCTTCATACGATCCAGTCGCTTGCGCTCGGTGATGTCACGGACGATACCGGTAAACATTATTTTACCATGGACATTCATTTGGCTGACGGCAAGTTCCATCGGGAAGGTGCTACCATCCTTGCGCCGACCTTCCACTTCTCGGCCGAGCCCGATTACCTTACGCTCACCAGTAAACAAGTAGCGTTGCAGATAGCCATCGTGCTCCCGGCTATACGGTTCCGGCATTAACATTTTGATGTTGCAGCCAACCACATCATCTTTGCTGTAATCGAAGATTGTTTCCGCGGCGGGATTGATACTCTGAACGATACCATTCGAATCGATCGTGATAATGCCGTCGACAACGGTATCGACTACGGCACGGATTTGTTCCCGGCTGTCATCAAGTTCATGGGTTCGGTTTTGAACCTCCTGCTCGACGATGACACGGCGTCTTTGCATGGCATTGATGTAGCCCGCTACGAGTAGCGTGATTAGCAGGCCAGTACCGAGTGCAAACCAGGGATAGGCTGTCTGACCAACGACGTAACGCCCCTCTATTGGTCGTAATACTACACGCCAACGGGTATCGGCAATTCGAATATCAGTGCTAACATATCGTCCCTGTTGCAGTTGTTGCAGTTGTTCCAGTGGCAGTGGCTCCGCAGGGCCTGTACGGGCTCGGGAGGCGTGAAAATATAGAATTTTCTGACTTCGCTTCGGATTGATATCGACAATATATACATCAAGACCAGCTGCCGTAGTAATATGGCGCCGATAAGCCGCTTCGACGCTGTCAGCAACATCGACCTGCAGACCTACAAAGCCTCGCAGATCTATATTGTCCTGCTCCCCAACAGTTGCCCTCTGTGCCTGCTCATAGACCGGCAAATACAGCTCAATGAATTTTCCCCCTTCATGTCTGACACTGTAGAGTTTCTGGCCTTTTTCAGAGGCTTTACCTTCTAATACTTGCTGTAAGATAGCATTGTAGACAGGCTGTGAAAGCAGGTTCAGTCCTCGCGGTAACCACTGTTTTTGTTCCCGATTGAAGGTGTTATATACCACGAGGTTGTTCTGATCTGGCGATGCATCAACCAAACCGTTCGTCTCATCCATTTTCCGCAGCCGGAAATCCGTATAGCCGTCCTGGGCTGCCATCTGATAAAGCTGTTTCAGTTCGTCTGCGTGCACATACTCTAGCCACACCGCTGAATGGATCTCTGTCTGGCTTGGAAAGGCTGTGCTGAAAAAGGTTCTGAATTCATCCGAACCCACATGCACCGAGGCAGCATACAGGCCTGCCATACCATGCAGGATATCCTCGAGGGACTCGACCTCTACCGCCAGTGCCGCACTGCGCTCATCGGCTTGTCTTTGTAACTGTAATAGTATTTCATCTTCCTCGAACTGCCAGGTAAACGAAAACAGCAACAGCGAAAACAGCAACCCTAGAATCATGCTAGCGACAGTAATTGGATGTATACGTCGCAGGCTCCCCAAGCTCACACTACCTGGATGTTTAAATTCGGCTTCCACACCATCAGCAAGATCGCGTAAGACGGCCAGCTCCTCTGCAGAAAATTCATGTGGCTTGTCGTCTATAATACACAGCGTACCGACACGCTGACCATCTGGCGCATGCAAGGGGGCCCCGGCATAGAAACGGATATTTGGCGCCCCGGTGACCAACGGATTATCAGCGAAGCGCGGGTCTTTGCTGGCATCAGGAATACAGAATATTTCGTCACTCAGAATAGCGTGGCCACAGAAGGAAATATCCCGTGGCGTCTCGCTGGCATTAAGTCCATGGCGCGACTTGAACCATTGCCGTTCTGTGTCAACGAGGCAGACCAGTGCAATGGACACATCAAAATGTCGTTTCGCGATACGGGTATAACGGTCATAGCGTTCCTCGGAAGGCGTGTCGAGTAGCTCGAGTGCACACAGGGAGGCCTGCCGTTGTGCTTCATTTTCCGGGGTCGCGGGTCTTTTCATGGCAGTCTTTGGGGTTCTATCTTGACCTGGTGTTAATTAAACATTTTGCTAACCATTGTTTCCGTTCTTATGCTGTCTATGAAGCATTTACAAAAGTATTCCATAACAAATCACCTCTACCAGTATGGCGCAATATTTCATGAAGACTACCTCACCAGTGCCTGAAAACAGGTTATTTTCACATTAACAGATTTTCTATTCATTTAAGTACCATCATTAGGTATAACCAGGCCAATTCATGTTTTTTTGGTGTGGCTTTTTATTGACAAGGCTGGCAAGAAAAAGCCCCTGCAAGAAATCTCTTGCAGGGGCTTGTTTACATTCAATGCGAGTACTATTCAGAACGGGATATCATCATCGAAATCATCATAGCTGCCACCAGCAGGGCTGCTTGATTGACCACCACTGGATGGTGCACTACCTGCTGCTGACTGGCCGCCACCTGCTGACTGGCCACCGCCATAGCTGCCACCTGAAGGGGCTCCACCGCCGCCACCTGCGCCACCGCGACCACCAAGCATTTGCATCTCGCTTGCGACGATCTCGGTCGTGTAACGATCAACACCACTCTTGTCCTGCCACTTGCGTGTCTGCAGTCGACCTTCAACGTACAGCTGCGAACCTTTTTTCAGGTACTCACCGACAATTTCCGCAAGACGTGCGAAAAACACGACGCGGTGCCATTCGGTCTTTTCCTGCTGTTCACCCGATGATTTGTCTTTCCAGGATTCGGTTGTAGCAACCGTGACATTCGCCACTGCACCACCGTTTGGCATGTATCGTACTTCGGGATCTGCACCCAGGTGACCGATCAAAATTACCTTGTTTACGCCTCGAGCCATATACGTCTCTCCAATCTCTATTCGTTTAGGAACCTCTGATTAACTCCCTGAAATGGCGCTGACGTTGTTTGAAAGGAATTCATAATGCTCATTTACTTGTATGTAAACTGCGCTTATTCATTCCTTTCTGCCTTGCCATCATCCATTTAATGAAATTAATCAGAGGCCCCTGTCTCTAATATTATCTGCGTTTACCCGGATGTAATCGACAGTCTTAGGGGCTTGCCCGTGGCAGTACTATTACAGCGCCCGAACAAACATGCAAGTCAAATGGATAAGTAACTGATTTGTCACCTGCGAAAGCTGGCCTGGAAAGGATGATGCAGGATTTTTCCCGGTCTAGCTATACATCGCCCGGGTGTTGTAGTTATCAAGCCAGACGCAGAATTGCTCCTTGGGGAGTGGCCGTGAGATAAAGTAGCCTTGC
>Ga0316207_10003247_pt1 | contig 15368 bp, 9 predicted proteins | sample 6weekpyrite_MG_FD_204943 | JGI IMG/M metagenome (GOLD analysis project Ga0316207, IMG submission 204943) | Microbial mat bacterial communities from mineral coupon in-situ incubated in ocean water Damariscotta River, Maine, United States -... | ecosystem: Environmental > Aquatic > Marine >... | reverse complement strand
TGGTGTGGTGATCATTCTGGTTTGGAGCTTTGATTCTTCCGATATGGACCGATCACATCTGCTAGTCGATAATGCGAGTGATATGGGGGATTTCCTGGCCGGCTTCCTGCCAACGGATATTTCTGACCCTGCCTCTCGGTCCAGCTATTGGGTGTCTTTAAGGGCAGGTATTGAAGAAGCCGTTCCGCAAATGATCATCACCGTTCAAATCGCCATTTGGGGCACTTTTATTGCTGTGATCGCTGCGATCCCGTTGGGGTTGATGTCCGCGCGCAATGTCGCTCCGGGTTGGGTGGTTCAGCCCGTACGCCGTTTGATGGATGTTTTCCGTTCGATCAATGAACTGATTATCGCCTTGGTGTTCATCGCGGCCGTTGGACTTGGGCCTCTGGCCGGAGTGATGGCGTTGGCGGTTCATACCACGGGGGTCTTGGCCAAGCTGTTTTCAGAAGCCGTTGAACAGATTGATCATGGACCGGTAGAAGGGGTGCGGGCGACGGGGGCGAGACCCTTGCATGAAGTCATCTGGGCCGTGGTGCCACAAGTGGCACCACTTTGGACATCCTTTGGGCTTTACCGGTTTGAATCCAATGCGCGCTCAGCCACGGTTCTGGGTCTGATCGGGGCGGGCGGTATCGGCCAGATATTGTTTGAAGCCGTTCGGGCTTTTGACTATCAACGAACCGCGGCGATTGTGCTCGTTATTGTTCTGGCGGTGAGCGCGATTGACCTTCTGTCGCAATTGCTCCGCAAGCGATTGGCATAACGCGGTGTCCAGCTGGGAATAACTGGATTGTCAAAAAACTGTCATCGAAGTGACATTTAGCTGTCTTGTAGAAAGCGTAATCCCCGGTTTGAAAAGGCGGTAATAGTATCGCTTTATATGCAACAGTCGGGGACGACACTGATGCAAAAGTTTCTTCAAGGTACAGCACTGGCGGTGATTGCATCGTCAATGACAATGGGATCAGCTTGGGCCGGTGATGGTGTGTTGGCCAGTTTTGGTGCCGCGCCGCGTTGGGAAGACACCGAAACAGGAAATTATTTCAAATTGCGCGGTCGGGTCTATATTGATGCAGCAAGTGCTGACTGGGAAAGCAATGGCATTTCCACGGATTTCAATGGCACGGAATTCCGGACTGCACGTCTTGGCGTCGAGGGGCGCTGGTTCGATTGGGATTACAAGGCCGAGTTTGATTTTGCTGGCGACAATGTAACGCCAAAAGATGTGATTTTGAGCTATCGCGGTGACGGTTTTAGCGTCAATTTCGGTAATCAAAAGACCCCGAACTCTCTCGAAGAACAAACATCATCGCGCTACATAACCTTTATGGAACGCGGGACTGCTACAGACCTTTTCGGCCTTGATCGCCGTATTGGTGTCAATTTTAAAACAGGCGGCGATAATTATTCATTCGCAGCGGGTGTTTTTGGTGGCCAGGCCAATGATTTCGGCACGTCATCTATGAATGATGAAACCTCCGCCTTTGCCACGCGCCTGACTTTCACCCCGGTCAACACAGATGATCTCACCCTTCACCTTGGGGCATCATACCGGCACATGGATTACGCCGAGCAAGGCACGCGTGTTCGCGCCCGTCCGCGTACTCACACATCAGGCCGCATTGTTACCGCTGATTTCCGTCCGGGCCGGTCCCTTGGTCAGGCTGATTCCTCTTCCTTATATGGTCTAGAGGCTGCGGTTATTTCAGGTCCATTTCACGGCCATGTTGAATACATGAACATGGAACTGGATGGTCCTGTCGGAAACCCGAGCTTTGACAGTTATTTTGTCAATATTGGCTGGTTCCTCACCGGTGAAACGCGTGCTTACCGGGCTTCTTCGGGCGCTTTCCGGCGCACATCTCCAACCGCTCCCGTTTCTGAAGGTGGAACAGGTGCATGGGAAATAGCTGTTCGTTATGACTATTCAGACCTGAATGAGGTGTCTGAAGGTGAACTGACAACATGGACAGCAGGAATAAACTGGCACGCTGAAAAATACGTACGCTTTATGGCCAACATTATCGATGGCGAGTTGAGCGTACCTGGTGCAGCCAACACTGATGTGTCGGCTATTCAGTTCCGCGCTCAGTGGGATTTTTGATAACAGAGCGGCGGTGCATGGGTGCCGTCGCCACTTTTCTTAAGCGTATTTGTCTGAAAGGACTGAAAACATGAAAACATCAACTTTGATTTTGTCCACTGTTGCCGCTGTGGCGCTGACAGCGGGCGCACAAGCCCAGGAACGTGATCAGATTCGCATTGTTGGCTCCTCGACGGTTTTTCCATTCTCGACAGCGGTTGCCGAATCCTTCGGTGCCAAAACTGAGTTTTCAACACCGGTTGTTGAGTCCACGGGATCGGGGGGTGGTATCCGCCTGTTCTGTTCCGGTGTTGGTACTGAACATCCTGATATTGCCAATGCATCCCGTCGGATGAAGGCATCTGAATATGAGCGTTGTCAGGAAAATGGCGTACGCGAAATCACTGAAGTTCGGATCGGTTTTGATGGGATCGTCCTGGGCGCTGCCGATCATGGTCAAGACGTTCTGGAGCTGACACGTGAACAGCTCTGGTTGGCTTTGGCTGCAGAAGTGCCTGCTGATGACGCGTGTTCATCCTTTACTGCCAACCCGAATGTACGTTGGTCGGATATTTCTCCATCCTTGCCCAATCAGCGCATTGAAGTTTTCGGACCGCCTCCGACATCAGGCACTCGCGATGCTTTTGTTGAGCTGGCGATGCAGGAAGGTGCACGCGAAATTGGCTGTATGGAAGCGCTGCGTGATAGTGACAAGGATCAGTTCGAGGGCATTGCCAGCCGTATCCGTGAAGACGGTATGTGGATTGATGCCGGTGAAAATGACAATGCGATTGTCCAGACACTGGTCAATACGCCAACCGCTTTTGGTGTCTTTGGTTTCTCCTTCCTTGATCAGAACTCAGACCGCCTTATGGGCGCGATGATTGATGGTGTTGAGCCAGAGTTTGATGCTATTGCGGATGGTGATTATCCGGTGTCCCGATCTCTTTTCTTTTACGTGAAAAACCAGCATGCCGACCTGGTGCCAGGTCTGGTGGGATATATCACCGAATTTTCATCGGATGATGCCTGGGGTGATTTTGGCTATCTGTCTGATCGAGGCCTGATCCCCTTGGGAGATGAGGAACGTGATGCCATGGGCGAACATGCCCGTTCACTCACCGCGATGACAGAAGCGCCTGAATAAATCTTGTAACATGTCTAAATGAAAACGCCGCCCTGATGGGGCGGCGTTTTTGTATTCAGCAATCAACCGTCATCCTTGCGGCGGCGAAGGCGTTTCCAAAACCCGCGTCGTTCCGGTTTGGGCTGGGGTTTGAGGTTTTCGACAAAATCAATCGCGCATTGATGCCAGGAGTGCTTTTCGGCATGAGCACGCGGAGCGGCCCGGTCAATGTCTAGGCAATCCAGACAGGCTTTTGTCAGATCGTCATTGATGAAACCACCACCGGAGCCGGGAATGATGTCCTTGGGGCCATGCGCAGGAAAGGCGGCTACGGGGGTTCCGCAAGCCATCGCTTCCAGGTTGACCAAACCAAATGTGTCGGTCCAGCTTGGGAAGACAAACACATCGGCATCAGCAAAATATCGCGCCAGTTCGTCGCCAAACTTAGACCCGGTAAAGACTGCGTCTGGATATTTCTCTGTCAGTTCTTCCAGTAACGGGCCATCGCCGACCAAAACCTTGGTGCCGGGCAAATCCAGTTCAAGGAAATGTTCGATGTTTTTTTCAACCGCCACACGGCCGACATTGACCCAGATCGGACGTTCCAGGCCTTCGTAGACATCTTCGCCGCCCATATTGCGCTTATCGGGATTGAATAATTCAATATCGACCCCGCGGGCCCAAGGGGTAAGGTTTTTGAAGCCCCGTGCCATCAAATCATCGCGCATGGACGGTGTTGTCACCATCATGCGTCCACCCGAATTGTGGAAATGGCGCATAAAGGCGTAACCGGCTGCCAGGGGGATAAAGCCAAAGCGGGCATTGATATATTCGGGAAGTTTGGTGTGGTAGCTGGTGGTGAAGGGAAGCTTCCACTTCAGACAAATTGAACGTGCGGCCCAGCCCAGTGGGCCTTCTGTGGCGATATGAATGGCTTCCGGTTCAAATTCCTTGAACCGACGGGCAATATCTTTTTTGGCCCCCATGGCCAATTCGATCTCGGAATATGTGGGCAGGGGAATGGTTTTATAACCCAGCCCAGGGTGAATTATTTCCACCTCATGGCCCATGGCACGGCATTCTGCGATAGTGCGAGTGAGTGTGCGGACAACCCCGTTCATTTGCGGTTCCCAAGCATCGGTCACCAGCATGATGCGCTGGGGGCGATCTTCGGTTGATACCGGAAGTGTGTTTTCAGAATCAGGATTGGCTTCTGTTTCGGAGGATGCGGATGTGTTCTCAGACATGGTTACCCAATTTTTTACCTGCTGCCTCTTAGCGCAAATGTGTCGCTTAGCGAAGGGTCACAGCACACAGGACTTGCGAAGTGTAAAACTCGATATCATTGTCCGCCCAAATTCCTGTCAGGCAAGGGGCTCGCGCCATGAAAAATTCGTTACATTCGACCCTCGATTGGGATGCGCTTGATTGCGACAAATTTGCGGATGAAAACCAGCAGGTTAAAGCCTTGAGTGAGCGGACCGGCCTGAATGAAGCCGCACGAAAGCGTATTCGTGATGGCGCGATTGATTTGGTCAAGCGTGCGCGCGCTTCCACCCGCCAGCGCGGTTTGATGGAATCCTTTCTTCAGGAGTTTGGTTTGTCCAACAAGGAAGGCCTCGCCCTGATGTGTCTGGCGGAGGCTTTGCTGCGGGTGCCCGATGGGATAACAGCGGACAAATTGATTGCTGAAAAAATCTCCAGTGGCGATTGGGGGGATCATGCGGGCCAATCTGAAAGCTGGCTGGTCAATGCTTCCACACTGGGTTTGATGCTGACCGGTTCAATCATTGACGTTGAGAAGAGTGCGCGAAAAAACCCGACAGAATATATGCGCAAGCTGACCCAGAAAGTCGGTGAGCCGGTTATTCGGGCTGCTGTCATGCAAGCCATGCGGATCATGGGTGAGCAATTTGTTTTGGGTCGCACAATCAAGGAAGCCTTGAAACATGCCGCACGCGGTGAAGGTTCGATGTGTTCCTTTGATATGCTGGGTGAGGGCGCACGCACACATTCAGACGCGGTGCGTTACCACAAACGTTATATGGCTGCGATCAAGGCCGTGGGCAAAGCACGTGGTGAAGGGGATATCGAGACGGTTCACGGCGTTTCCGTCAAATTATCCGCGCTTCATCCTCAATATCATGCTGTCAAACAGGCGCGTGTGATGGAAAAGCTTTATCCGTTGGTGCTTGAGCAGGCCAAGGCTGCCAAAGCCCATAATATCGGCCTGTGCCTGGATGCGGAAGAAGCTGACCGTCTGGTCCTGTCTCTCAAACTGTTGGAGCGTCTGGCGCGAGATCCTGAATTGACAGGGTGGAATGGTCTGGGTTTGGCGGTTCAAGCTTATCAAAAACGGGCCAGCCGGGTGATCGAGAATTTGATTGTGCTGGGGCGCGATTGTGAGCGTCGTTTCTTCGTGCGCCTAGTAAAAGGGGCTTATTGGGATACTGAAATCAAGATGTCCCAGCAAAAGGGCTGGCCAGACTTTCCTGTCTGGACAACAAAATCTGCTACCGATCTCAATTATCTGGGTTGTGCACGTTTGATGCTCAATGCGCCTGACGCCATTTATTCCCAATTTGCCACCCATAACGCCCATTCCTTATGTGCTGTCCGCGAGCTGGCCCAGCAGGCCGGTGTTGAGCAATATGAGTTTCAGCGTCTGCATGGCATGGGGGATGCGCTCTATGCCGCCGCACACGAGGCTCATGGGGATCGCGCGGTCCGGGTTTATGCCCCGGTTGGCTCTCACGAAGACCTTTTGCCCTATCTAGTGCGTCGTTTGCTGGAAAATGGGGCCAATACCTCTTTTGTCCATTCTTTCCTCGATGAAGAGGTTCCGGCTGAAGATGTGGCGCGTGGTCCGTTTGAAAAATCCCTGGATATCAAACGCCACCCGTCCATACCGACTGCATTGAATCTGTATGGTGATAGCCGGGATAATTCAGCCGGTATCGATCTGTCGCAGACAGTTGTTTGTGAGCGTTTGGCGACGGTTCAATCCAGACTGGATGCCAGTTTCCCACTCACCGCATCCTCTTTAATTGGCGGAAAAATAAGGACCGGTGAGGCACAGGATGTTTTCAATCCATCTGATCATACCTGCGTAGTTGGGCGTGTCGTAGAGGCGACGCCTGAGGATGTTGAAGCGGCGTTCCAGTCGGCCTGTAGCGCTCAGAGAAGCTGGGATCAAAAGGGCGGCAAGGCCCGCGGGCTGATTTTGCGTGCTATGGCAGATGCTCTTGAAACGGATGCAGATCGCTTAATCGCGTTGATGGCCAGAGAGGCGGGAAAGACTTATCTCGACGGGGTCGCAGAAGTGCGTGAGGCGGTCGATTTTTGCCGTTATTACGCTGCTCAAGCTGAAGATGAGTTCGAAAGCCCGGTTCGTTTGCCCGGTCCGGCAGGTGAAACCAATTATCTGGGCCTGCAAGGTCGCGGTGTCTTTGTCTGTATCAGCCCCTGGAATTTCCCGCTGGCGATTTTCGCCGGTCAGGTAGCGGCTGCCTTGGCGGCAGGCAATACAGTTCTGGCCAAGCCGGCGGAACAAACACCCCTGATCGCTTTTGAAGCAGTCAAGCTGTTTCAGGCGGCCGGGCTTCCCGAAGATGTCCTTCATCTTCTTCCGGGGCAGGGTGAAAGCGTAGGGGCTGTCTTGACCCGGGATGTGCGTACCGCTGGTGTGGCCTTTACCGGCTCAACAGAAGTCGCACGTCTGATCAATCGCTCTTTGGCACAGCGTGATGCCGCCATCTGTCCGTTGATCGCTGAGACGGGTGGTCTCAACGCCATGTTCGTCGATACCACAGCCTTGAAGGAACAAGTCATTGATGATGCGGTGATGTCAGCCTTTGGCTCTGCCGGGCAGCGTTGTTCGGCTTTGCGGCTCATTTTCCTGCCCGAAGAAACTGCGGACAGCTTCATCGAAGGCTTGTCTGGCGCGATGGATGAGCTGGCCATTGGCAACCCTTCTGATCCCTTCACCGATATCGGTCCTGTGATTGATGAGGAGGCCAGACTGATTCTCGAGTCACATATGAAGCGGATGAAGCGCGAGGCAAAAGTCCTCAAGCAACTCGACCTGCCAATCACCGGGGAGGCGCATAGCTATTATGCTCCTGCCCTTGTTGAGCTGTCATCGCTTGATTTGCTGGAGCGGGAAGTCTTCGGACCGATTCTTCACGTCATAAGATATAAAACCCGCCAATTACCGGCTTTGATGACTGAGCTCGCAGCCAAAGGTTATGGTTTGACACTGGGTGTTCATTCCCGTTTGCAGTCTTTCCACAGGCAAGTTCAGTCCGCCGTTCCAGCGGGTAATGTTTACGTCAATCGCAACATGATCGGGGCTGTTGTCGGGGTTCAGCCATTTGGTGGAGAGGGCTTGTCTGGCACGGGTCCCAAGGCTGGAGGGCCGCATTATCTGCACCGGTTTGCCGGCGAAAAAACGGTCACTGTCAATATCGCTGCCCAAGGGGGAGACCCGGAGCTGTTAAACCTCTCTTGAGGCTTGTCAGTTTGCGGCCTTACCTTGCAGGATTGGGTTTTGAATGACTTAATCAGGCATGACTCACCTTCTCGGTGATTCAGTGTTTGTTAACCAAAAAAATCACTTTCACGCCATCTGGCCGTTGACCCCGAGGGGAAGGTTGATCCACTATATGTTGGGTCGGCTGGGAACGGCGACACACTATATTGCCTTTTTGGGTATAATAAGCGTGCGAAGCCGTTTTCGTGCGACAGAGAAATTTTGTGCGAGTTTTGGGAGCTGTAAACATCATGACGCCACTGGATTCGGCCACACAACGCAAGACAGACATGGAGCTTCCGGTCACACCGACAGTCCGTCGCGGAAAGCCCAAAACCGAGGACCAAACGCATCTTCATGTGGTCAAAACTGTCAAGGTTGATCACAGCCGTGATGATCTTCTGACGGACTTCGGCAAGAAGACGATGGAAGACCGTTATTTGCTTCCTGGTGAGTCCTATCAGGACATGTTTGCGCGGGCCGCTACCGCCTATGCCGATGATGATGCTCATGCCCAGCGTCTTTATGATTACATGTCCAGGCTCTGGTTCATGCCGGCCACACCGATCCTGTCTAATGGTGGTGCTGATCGCGGTTTGCCGATTTCCTGTTTCTTGAACTCGGTTAGTGATTCCCTCGATGATATTGTTGGCACTTGGACGGAAAATGTCTGGTTGGCGTCCAATGGCGGCGGTATCGGCACTTATTGGGGTGATGTGCGCTCGATCGGTGAAAAAATCGGACAGAACGGTCAGACATCCGGCATTATTCCGTTTATCCGTGTGATGGATTCTCTCACTCTGGCGATTTCCCAAGGTTCGCTGCGTCGGGGCTCTGCGGCAGTTTATCTGGACGTACACCACCCGGAAATCGAAGAGTTTCTGGAAATCCGCAAAGCATCTGGTGATTTCAACCGTAAATCGCTCAATTTGCACCATGGTCTCAATATCACGGACGACTTCATGGAAGCGGTGAGGGATGATACGGAATTTGAGCTAAAATCGCCGAAGACCGGCGAAATCGTCAAAAGCATCAATGCCCGCAAACTGTGGCAGAAAATACTTGAGCTGCGCCTTCAGACCGGTGAGCCTTATGTCATTTTCTCTGACACGGTGAACAATGCACTGCCAGCACATCAGCGCAAGCTGGGCCTGAAAGTACGCCAGTCCAATTTGTGTGCCGAGATCATGCTGCCTACGGGTTATGATCATAACGGTCAGGAGCGCACAGCTGTGTGTTGCCTGTCATCGCTAAACGCGACGAAATACATGGAATGGAAGGACGATCCGGTCTTCCTGGAAGATATTTTCCGCTTCCTTGACAATGTTTTGCAGGATTTCATCGACCGGGCTCCGGCCGAGATGGCGCGTGCGGTATATTCTGCCATACGTGAGCGTTCTGTCGGTCTGGGCCTGATGGGCATGCATACATTCTTGCAGCAGATGAATATCCCGTTTGAATCAGCGATGGCCAAATCGTGGAATTTGAAACTGTTCAAGCATATCCGTACTGCTGCCGATGCTGCTTCGGTGACGCTGGCGGAAGAACGTGGTGCGTGTAAGGATGCGGAAGAAAATGGCGTCAAAGCGCGCTTTTCACACAAGCTGGCGATTGCGCCTACAGCGTCCATTTCGATCATTTGCGGCGGCGTATCCGCTGGCATCGAGCCGATCCCGGCCAATGTCTACACGCATAAAACCCTGTCCGGTTCAACGACGGTTAAAAGCCCGCAACTGGAATTTTTGCTGCAGGAAAAGGGGTTGGATACACCGGGAATCTGGGCTTCCATTCTTGAGCATGAAGGTTCGGTTCAACATCTCGATGAATTGGACGAGCACGAAAAAGCCGTGTTCCGCACTGCCTTTGAAATTGATCAACGCTGGGTCATCGAACATGCTGCAGATCGCGTTCCCTATATTTGCCAATCCCAATCTCTGAACGTTTTCCTGCCAGGTGATATCAATAAGTGGGATTTGCACATGCTGCATTGGTCTGCTTGGGAGAAGGGCATCAAATCGCTTTATTATTGCCGCTCTAAATCTGTACAGCGGGCTGCTTATGCGGGTTCGGAAACCAAATCAGACATGCAGGCCTCCCTGGAGGCGGCGGCCCCAACAGATTACGAGGAATGCCTCGCCTGCCAGTGAGTTAAATAATTTATGTGAAACAAAGGGTTCAGGGGTTTTCCCCTGGACTCTTTTTTCTTGGTGGTTGCAGGGTTTGAGAATCTGTTAACCATATTCGCCTGTGGGGTGAATTCAGGTGCAACCTTTGGGTTGTCCTGTTTATATACCCACAAGGGGAATCATATGCGTTTGGGACGTTCATCGGAAATCTTGATGGCCGGGGCTATTGCCTTGAGCGGGATAAGCTATGTCATTATTCCGCCTGGGGATGCGGCCAGTAAATGGGTGTCATCAACCCAGATTATCCAGCAGGAATTCTTGGAAGAAGAGCGTGTCCGTCCGCTTTCACCTTCGGCAGCGCGCGTCGCCTTGACTGCATTGTCCATGAGTGATGATCCGTTCAGTGGCTATTCCATCGCCGCTTTGACAGCTTCGCCTGTCACCGAAATTGATCTGGGACGGGCGGGGACTTTGCAAGTGGCCATTCTTGATGATCGTTCGGGTGATCTGGCTCAAAACCTCTTGGCCGTAACCGATGTTGATCGCTCGCCGGTCGTTCTTGATCGCGGCCAGCGTGAAGCGACAGTGGCAGTCAATTACGAGCGTCGTTTCGAGACGCCAGGCCATGGCGACCAACTCGATGTCTCCCTGACGCCGCGAGCCGGTGTCAGCGTGGGTCCGGATGGCTCTGCAGCAGGTGCAGGGGCGGAGTTGCGGGTGGGCCGGTACTTGGCTGACGAGTTGTCTGACAGGCCCAGCTGGTATGTCTTTGCCGGTGCTGACCGCCGCGCACTTTTGTATAATCCAGAGCACGGCATGGATTTTAATGAGGCAGTTTATTTCACCCGTCGTGAAGTGATTGGCGATGCTCAGGCCGGTGTTGCGGTCAGAATGGGCGATGCTGATTTGTCCTTGGCTTATGTTCACCGGGAGTATCAGCATGTTGCCGGTGTGACGTCTTTTGACGAGACCGAGAGCTTCGGTGCCGTCACTGTCAACTGGACTTGGTAACAAGCAAAGCTGCCGAATCTGTGGTAAAGTGCTGCCAAAGATGTGGATGACTTACATCTACCCCTAGACGATTTGTTAGGATGAACCACAATATATTGTGGTTGGCGCGTGTGAGTGCTGATTCTGCACTATCAAGGATTTTGACTATGACGACTATTATAAAACCCGACCTGCCCGGTCTTCTGACCCCGTCTCATTCCTACAAGCCGTTTCACTATCCTTGGGCCTATGATTTCTGGAAGCGACAGCAGCAGGTTCACTGGATGCCGGAAGAGGTGCCGCTCGGTGAGGACTGCAAGGATTGGGCGACCAAGCTGGATGATGGCGAGCGCAATCTTCTTACCCAAATTTTCCGCTTCTTCACCCAGTCCGATGTTGAGGTGAACGACAATTACATGGAGCGCTATAGCCGCGTTTTCAAACCGACCGAGATCAAGATGATGCTGTCGGCGTTTTCCAATATGGAGACGATCCATATCGCGGCCTATGCATTACTGTTGGAAACCATCGGTATGCCGGACAGCGAATTTTCCGCTTTCATGGAATACCAGGAAATGGCCGACAAGCATGATTACATGCAAAAATTTGGCGTTGACACGGATGCTGATGTGCTGCGCTCCGTGGCCATGTTTGGCGGCTTTACCGAAGGACTTCAGCTGTTTGCCTCCTTTGCCATGTTGATGAATTTTCCGCGCTTCAACAAGATGAAGGGCATGGGCCAGATCGTCACCTGGTCGATCCGCGATGAAAGCCTGCATTGTGAAGGCATGATCAAGGTCTTCCACACCTTTGCCAAGGAAACCGGTGCGCTGACCCAATCGGTCAAGGATGACATTGTTGATTGTTGCAAGACGGTGGTCGGCCTTGAGGACAAATTCATCGAACTGGCCTTTGAAATGGGCGATGTCGAAGGCATGACGCCAGACGATATCAAGCGCTATATCCGCTATATCGCCGATTGGCGTCTGGAACAGCTCGATCTGCCAAAAATCTATGGCATCAAGGAGCATCCGCTGCCTTGGCTGACGGAAATCCTCAACGGGGTAGAGCACGCCAATTTCTTTGAAGCCCGCGCCACCGAATATTCCAAAGGGGCCTCAAAAGGCGATTGGCACGGCGATGACGGTGTCTGGTCGATGTTTGAAAAGCGCCAACCTGAAGAGCTGACGGAGTAGGGGCTCGGCCTCACTTCTAGGCCGTTTCAACTTTTTCCCTCATCCCGTTTTTACGGGAAGAGAGATTGAGGATGTTTTGTCTGATTTTGAAATGCTGGATCCCGCATCTTCAGTCCGCTTTGGCAGGTTATCCGTGCGGGATGACTCAAAAGGGTCAAATTCTTTCAAGCTGAAAGGGGGAGTGCTTATTCGTTTTTCAAAATTGATCCCAGGACAGAAATTCGACTTTCCAATTGAGAATGTCACTTAGGTAAATACCGTGATCGGACGGGGCAAGACCATGCAGAAAGCGATATTGTCCCAAACCATGACCCGGTTGTCCGTATCTGGCGAGCACTTCACCACTGCCAGATAAATGTACGAGTTGGTCGCTTCGTGCATCGGTCATCCAGATGCTGAAATTACTACCGGAGGAGAGGCCATAGGGGTAGCCGATTTCCGTCCACTCGGTGCGGTAGTTTCCATCCAGGTCGAAAACCTGAATTCTCTGGTTTTCGCGGTCCCCGACAAGCAGGCGAGCGTTATTGTCAATCAGGATCGAGTGCGGGAAGTTAAATTGTCCCGCTTCGTTTCCTTGTTCGCCAAAAGTTCGGATGAAATCACCCTCAGCGGAAAAAACTACTACACGGAAATTGCCTCCATCTGCGACATAAATATTCCCTTCGTGATCGAAAGCGACATCGCTGGGTCTATTGAGGAATACGTGGTTGTAGTCGCGATCAAGCCAGCCAGCGCTTGCTGTGTCACGTTTTCCGAGAACCATCAGGACCTCGCCCTCTGGTGAAAACTTGAGCACCAGGTGGTTGCCCGTATCTGTTGTCCAGATATTGCCTTGCACATCAACGCGCAGACCATGCGGTGTCTCAAACAGGCCTTCTCCGATCTCGTCGAGAAGCTGACCATCACGGTCGAATGCGAGCAATGGGTGATGCCCGCGGTTGAAAACATAAAGCCGTTCTTGATTGGGCGAGAGCGCTACACCGGGAATTTCTTCTATATAGACATCCTCCGGTACAACCAGATCCACGTGTTGAAACTGGTGGCCATCAAGGGCTTCGACCAGAAGCAGTGAAAGTCCCAGAGCGAGTGGGATCAGGTGTATCAACATGTTGTCCTCATGAACTTATCTTTCAGACCGTATTTCAGATACTTATTGATAAGTATATTGAATTATGTTGATGGTATTGATTATAAAATTTTATCGGATCTGGAGCAATGAATTTAACTCACCTACGTTATTTCTCGGCTGTTGTCCGAGAGGGAGGGTTGCGGGCAGCGAGCCGGAACGTTCACGTTACCCAGCCTGCGCTCTCGCATGCCATTCAGAAACTTGAATCGGAGTTGGGCGTTCAATTATTTGACCGATCAGGACGGTCTGTCGTTCCCACGCCAGACGGAATGGACGTCTATCGGCTGGCGCAACAGGTCCTCGCTCAGGTTGAACACATGACAACAGAGGTCGCTGCGCTTCGCGGTCTGGAAACGACTCAAGTTCGCTTGGCGGCACCGCCGATGATAACCAACAGTGTCCTGTTGGGGCGATTAACACGTTTTTTCCAGGAAAATTCAGGAATTCGGATTCGGTTAGTGGAAATGAGTGGGGCTCTCATTGAGGATGCAGTTCTGCGTGGAGAAATTGACATCGGGGTAGTCGGGCGCGCGCCAAAATTGGAAGAGCTCGCTTTGGAGCCGGTCATTGAGGCTGAAATCTGTGCCTTTGTTGGGAAATTTCATTCACTTGCCAAACAAAAACATATCACTTGGTCTCAGATTCTTGATCATCCGATCGCGAGCTTGCCGAAACCCTACAGGCTTCATGATTACCTAATGCAAATTGCGGCCTCTCACAGCCGAACTGCCAACATGGTACTTGAAACGGATACGCTCACTTTGCTGATTTCAATCCTTCGCCAGAACCAATTGGTCGGTCTTTTGCTGGATAGTAAGGATACTGTGTATGAAGGTCTTCGCAAGCTTCAGATTTTGCCGGAAACTGAGGAAGTTGAACGCTATGACACTACAGTGAAGGTGGGCCTCTGCTATCGACGACGCCCGCCTATGAGTGAGGCGGTTCGACGAGTGATGTCCGCATTGATCAAATAAACAGGGAAGCAGACCTGTTTTCTCTTCATTTTGCCATCCTCTCTAGGGTGGGGAGGGGCATAGATCTCAATAAACAAGTGTGTGTCTCCATTATTTCCCCGGATTTATTCCGGGGTCTACCATTACAACCAAGGTCAAGCTCTTTGGTATGGCCTGTTCCAGTAGTCGTGTGAGCCTTTGGAAATCAGGAACAAAATTTTCTTCCTCCATTTTTGGAGGAAATGAGTGCGCCGTAGCCAGAGACGAAGGCGGACTCGATGGGGGTAGTTATTAGCGCATCGTTTTGTTCAGCAAATTGCTGGACATCAATGCCCCTCCGCCAGCAAGCGGGGGAGGAAAGAGCGACACATACACCCCTATCTCCGGGTCGTGTCCGGTAGGAAGTATGCGTATTGCGGACGGTCCTTTAAAAGCTCGCCTGGCTCGCACCCCATTCATCGTCCTTCGAGGCTCTTCGGATAAATCCTCAGAGCGCCTCAGGATGAGGTTGAATACATACCCAACAACCGTCATTCCTGCGAAGGCAGACTCTAAATCACCGTTTCACCCGCCGGTTCACGCAGATTATAGCGGCTGCCCATCACCGCGCCGTAAGCGCCGCCATTAGCAATCAGGATCACATCGCCTTCGCTCGTTTGTGGCATCAGGCGCTGGGCTCCCATCCGGTCGGCGCTTTCACAGATCGGGCCGACAATATCAACAATCTGGTCCGCGGTTTCATCCAGGCGGGTCAGATTGACGATATCATGGCGCGAACCATACAGGGCAGGCCTGATCAGGGAGTTCATCCCGGCATTAATGCCAATAAAGCGAGCATCGGGCGTTTGTTTGAGCTGGGTGACGCGGGCCAGCAAAACGCCCGCTTCGGCAACGATAAACCGGCCCGGTTCCAGCCATAACTCATATTGCGGATGGGCTGTTTTCAAATCGGCCAGAACGGCGTCCAGCGCGTTGGTGTCTATCCGGCGCGGGCCCGAGGCTTCATCAACACCCAGACCGCCGCCTAGATCGAGGATACGCACATCCGGCATGGTGCGGGCGGTTTCAACGAGGAATGTGCCGACCCGGCGCCAATGATCGGGGTCGCTGATCCCGCTGCCGGAATGGACATGCAATCCGGTGATGATCGCTCCGGCCTGTTTTGCCAATTCGCGGGCGTCTTCCAGCTCATCGACATGCAGGCCAAATTTGGCCTCTGGCCCGGCAGTGC
>Ga0316207_10003246_pt1 | contig 15368 bp, 14 predicted proteins | sample 6weekpyrite_MG_FD_204943 | JGI IMG/M metagenome (GOLD analysis project Ga0316207, IMG submission 204943) | Microbial mat bacterial communities from mineral coupon in-situ incubated in ocean water Damariscotta River, Maine, United States -... | ecosystem: Environmental > Aquatic > Marine >... | reverse complement strand
ATCATGGCTACAAAACCAAACACCCCAATTTCCTCCAGCACAACAGCCCAAGGAAACAGGAAGGCAATTTCCAAATCAAAAATAATGAATAGTATGGCAACAAGGTAATAACGCACATCAAACTTCATGCGCGAATCTTCAAAAGCTTCAAAGCCACATTCGTATGGAGAAAGTTTTTCACTATCGGGACGGTGCGGCGCCAAAGCGAATCCGGCAATGATTGGCCCTACACCAAACAGCACACCCAAAATAATAAAAACTAGAATCGGTAAGTAATTTTCTAGCATGACACGGATACTATCCCTAATCAGCCCTTTTTTATAAAAACTAGGGGTTTAAGCCCTAATCCCCTCGAACCGCGCTATTTTTATAATTCTATCGCGGCAACACGCCCAGTTTAGGCTTGTTTTTTATTTATTGTCAACCAAAAGTGTCACCTTAATTACCCGTTAAATTCATACGGTTAGAATAAACAACTAACATAAACAACACTTCGATCAATCTTTATTATAATTATTTCGCTTCCGAACATTTATTCACATTTATTTAATGTTGGTGCCGATGGCCGGAGTCGAACCGGCACAGCTTGCGCCACTACCCCCTCAAGATAGCGTGTCTACCAATTCCACCACATCGGCAACAATTTGTGAACTCGTTTTAAAACTTTATTTCGGTAATACCGGCAAATCAGGCTTATCAGCAGCGCCTGCTGACTCCTCAGCGTCAACCGGCACAACAATTTGCTCAAGCTCAGTCACACTTTGGCGCTCTGTCCGCTGCCCACCCATGTATGCCAGGCTCAAACTAGTAACAAAGAACAATGTAGCAACCACACCTGTGGTACGCGTCAAAAATGACGCAGCACCTTGACTACCAAACATAGTATTTGAGGCTCCAGCACCAAATGCAGCCCCCATATCAGCACCCTTGCCGCGTTGAATCAGCACTAGACCAATCAGTGAAATCGTCAGCAAGACATGAACCACAGTCAACACTGTAAGCATTACTTCTTTACCTCATTAACATCAAACAAGCTTATTTCGCCGCCTGACATATAGCTAAAAACTCTTCCACCTGAAGAGATGCCCCACCAATAAGACCACCGTCAATATCAGGCTTGGCAAACAACTCAGGGGCATTATTACCTTTGACACTACCACCATAAAGAATACGAACCTTTTGTGCTAAGGCAGTGTCTTTTGCTGCAACACGTTGGCGGATAAACGCATGAACATCCTGAGCCTGCTCTGGTGTAGCCGTCATACCCGTACCAATCGCCCAAACAGGTTCATAGGCAATCACAGTATTTTGCAAAGCAGTCAAGCCTTCCGAACTGTTCAGTAGCACATCCAACTGACGTGCTACAACTTCCTCAGTCTTTCCTGATTCACGCTCTTCCAGCAGCTCACCAACACATAGAATTGGTTTTAGACCCGCAGCATTGATGGCAATTACCTTTTCAGCCACCAGCGCGTCAGTCTCGCCATACAGGGCGCGACGCTCTGAATGGCCTAAAATCACATACTTGCAACCCACATCCAGCAACATACCGGTTGAAATCTCACCTGTGTATGCACCATTACCGCGCTGGGATACATTTTGCGCCCCCAGAGCAATATCACTCCCAGATAGCAACGAACCCACCTCTGACAGATACACAAAAGGCGGGCAAATTGCGACCTCAGCAGGAGCATCAGCACCTAATCCTTCTTTAATTCCCGCAACCAGGCTCTGAGCACTCTCTCTGGAACCATTCATTTTCCAGTTTCCAGCAACTAATGGCTTACGCATTACACATCTCTTCTGAGCAGTAAAAAAAGTAGGCCAAGCTTACAGATACCGACAAAATAAATCAAATACTTTGAGGCACTTGGGAATACAAAACGACCTGTTTAATGACCACCTTCAGCACGACAACTCTGGTATGCAGACTCCACTTCTTGAGCCAGATATTCAGCACATTTATCCACCTCAGCAGCATCCTGCCCTTCAACCATCACCCTGATCAAGGGCTCAGTTCCTGAGGCTCGCAATAACACCCTGCCACGCTCACTAAGTTGCTGTTCCACCTCTTTTTGGGCATCCATAACTGCTTTTGAGGCCTTAAAGTCAAAACGCTGCTCAGTGCGAACATTAATCATTGTTTGCGGATATTTTGTCATCCCTGATTTCAGATCAAACAGGCTTGCCCCCTGCGTCACCATGGCAGCCAATACCTGTAATGCAGAAATAATCCCGTCTCCGGTCGTAGTTTGCTCAAGACAAATAATATGCCCGGATGACTCTCCACCTAGCTTCAAGCCTTGCTGTTGCAACATTTCCATCACATAACGGTCACCCACCTGAGCACGATGCAAACACACTCCCTTTTCTGCCAGGGCATGCTCTAGGCCAAGATTACTCATCAACGTACCAACAACCCCTTGACTAAAATGATCTGAATCAAAACTGGAACAGGTGATGATATAAAGTATCTCATCGCCATCAATTATCTCCCCTTTGTGATCAACCATAATTAACCGGTCGCCATCACCATCCAGAGCAACTCCAAGGTCAGCAGCATTATTCACAACAGCCTGCTGCAAAGCTTCTGGTTCTGTTGAGCCACAGCCCTCATTAATATTCAGACCATCAGGCGCCACACCTAGACTAATCACCTCTGCACCCAACTCAGCAAATACCTTGGGCGCAATGTCGTAGGTTGCGCCATGCGCACAATCAACCACAACCTTCAAACCATTCAACGAGAGACGCGATGGGATAGTACTTTTACAAAACTCAATATATCGACCAACAGCATCGCTTATACGCCCAGCCTTTCCAAGCGCGTTCGGTGCAACAATCTCCATCGGCTTATCAAGCTCTGCTTCAATTGCATGCTCAACCACATCACCCAGCTTTTGTCCGACAGAAGAAAAAAACTTGATTCCATTGTCATAATAAGGGTTGTGCGAAGCACTTATGACAATCCCTGCATCCGCTCGCAAAGTTCGGGTCAAATATGCAATTCCAGGAGTCGGCATTGGCCCCAGCAGCTTGATGTCAACGCCTGCAGCCGATAAGCCCGCCTCAAGTGCCGATTCAAACATATATCCTGAAATTCGAGTATCCTTACCAATCAAGACCTTGCTATGCTCGCGACCGGATTTAGCCAAAACACGTCCAGCGGCCCAGCCCAGCTTCATAATAAAATCTGGTGTTATAGGAAACTGCCCCACCTTGCCGCGAATACCATCGGTACCAAAATATTTTCGTTCGCTAGTCATAACACAACTACTCCCAACCTCTAATCCAAAGAACCCACATCCAGAACCGCCTGACATAGCTTCACAATATCCTTTGTCGCAGCAACATCATGCGCACGAATAATGCTCGCGCCTTGCCACAATGCCAAGCTAGCTGCGGCAAGACTGCCATACAGACGCTGTTCGACCGTTTTTTCCAGAACCGCACCAATCATGCTCTTGCGTGAAACACCGACTAATAATGGAAGCTCTAATGATTTAAAACGATCCAGTTCTTTTAAAAGGGTAAGATTATGCGACAAACTCTTACCAAAACCAAAGCCAGGATCTACCAACAGTTTATCCCTAGTAATACCTGCGGCCTGACAGGCATTTATACGCTCTCTCAAGAATTGTAAGACATCAACCGTCACATCATCATAATGCGGATTTTGCTGCATACTGCGTGGCTCACCCTGCATATGCATCAGACAAACTGGCACAGCAAGCTCAGCGGCTGCCAGCAATGCTCCATCTTCCTGCAAGGCTCGCACATCATTCAACATATCGGCACCTGCCACCACTGCTGAACGCATTACACCGGGTTTACTGGTATCAACCGAAATCGGCACATCAAATCGACTGCGGATCGCCTCAACTAATGGTACAACTCGCTCTATCTCATCTTGCTCACTGACAGCTGCGGCACCGGGACGTGTCGACTCACCACCAATATCAATTATATCCACACCATCTTTGATCATTTGTTCGACATGAGCCAAGGCAAAATCCGGAGCATTAAAACGTCCGCCATCAGAAAAGGAGTCTGGCGTTACATTTAGAATCCCCATCACCATGGGCCGATCAAACACAAGACTCATAAGCACACTTCTTTTACAACAGACAAAACTTACACCCCCATATGCAAAACGCCCTACCAAAGGCAGGGCGCGTCAAAAGCAAACAAGTTATCACTTAGTGTGATTCAGCTGGATCACCCATCTTGCCATCATCTGACTTGTCCGCTTTATCAATCTCAACATCAGCTCCTGAAGATGAAGCACCTGACCCACCTCGCGGCTCATGGTCAGTCCAGCCCTGCGGTGGGCGTGGTTCCTTGCCTTCCATAAGGTCATCAATCTGCTGAGTATCAATGGTTTCATATTTGATCAGAGCATCCGCCATCATGTGCAATATATTCATATTCTCAGTCAGAATATCAGTTGAACGCTGATAATTGCGATCTACCACTGCACGCACCTCTTCATCAATCAAATTACTAGTTTGACCTGAAACATTTTTGTGCTGGGCAACCGAGTGCCCAAGAAACACTTCACCATCGTCTTCACTATACGTCAACGGCCCAAGACGATCAGAAAGCCCCCACTTGGTCACCATATTACGAGCCAGCTCGGTTGAGCGCTGAATATCGTTCGAGGCACCTGTAGTCACCTGATCTGCACCGAAGATCAACTCCTCGGCAATTCGACCACCAAACAAGCTACTAATCTGACTCTCAAGGCGCTCTTTACTGTAACTGTAGCGATCTTCTTCAGGCAGAAACATGGTCACACCCAGGGCACGGCCACGCGGAATAATAGACACTTTGTAGACAGGGTCATGCGCCGGTACTAGGCGACCAACAATGGCATGCCCCGCCTCATGGTAAGCAGTAAGCTTCTTCTCGTCATCATTCATCACCATGGACTTACGTTCAGCGCCCATCATGATCTTGTCTTTGGCCGTCTCGAACTCAGTCATCCCAACCAGACGTTTATCAGCACGGGCAGCAAACAATGCCGCCTCATTTACCAGGTTAGCCAGATCTGCACCCGAGAAACCAGGTGTACCACGGGCAATTAAACCGGGTTTCACATCATCACCCAAAGGCACCTTGCGCATATGAACCTTCAAAATCTGTTCACGGCCACGCACATCGGGCAACGGTACAACAACCTGGCGGTCAAAACGTCCAGGACGCAGCAAGGCAGGATCGAGCACATCAGGACGGTTGGTAGCAGCGATAACAATCACACCCTCATTACCCTCAAAGCCATCCATCTCAACCAGCAACTGATTCAGGGTCTGCTCACGCTCATCATGACCACCACCTAAACCAGCTCCACGGTGACGACCCACAGCATCGATCTCATCAATAAAGATAATGCATGGCGCATGCTTTTTGGCCTGCTCAAACATATCACGGACACGCGAAGCACCAACACCAACAAACATTTCAACGAAATCGGAACCGGAGATAGTAAAGAACGGCACCTTGGCCTCACCAGCAATCGCCTTGGCCAACAGCGTTTTACCCGTACCTGGCGAACCCACCATCAACACACCGCGCGGAATCTTGCCACCCAGTTTCTGGAACTTACTTGGATCACGCAGGAACTCGACCAACTCACCAACCTCATCCTTGGCCTCTTCAACACCCGCCACATCAGAGAAATTAACCTTGACCTGATCTTCGCTCAGCAACTTGGCCTTGCTCTTACCAAATGACATGGCGCCACGGCCACCGCCACCGCCTTGCATCTGACGCATGAAAAAGATCCACACACCGATCAACAACAACATTGGGAACCAGGATATAAAGATTTGAGTTAGAAAACCCTGCTGCTCCTGTGGACGGGCATTAATCTGAACACCGTTTGACAGCAAATCACCAACCAGACCAGCATCCCCCGGGCTGTAGGTAGTAAAGCGTTCACCGCTTTGGGTTGCACCATGGATAGTGCGCCCCTCAATCACCACCTTATCAACTACACCACTTTGCACATCCGTCACAAAGTCTGAATAAGGTTTCGTTTGAGAGTTCAACTTCGAAGGCCCGAAACTGCTGAACACAGACATCAGCACAATCGCGATGACCACCCAAAGAACTAAATTTTTTGCCATATCACTCAAACCAATCACCCTAAACTGGAAGATTTTTATTCACCACCCAGACAATAAAGCTGAGCAACACACTATGTAACATCAAAAAATACTACATCTTAAAGCCCCTGGCCAGCAGATAGGCCTCACGACTCCGTGGTCTAGACGCCCTGGGCTTACGGGTAATAACCTTACTAAATGAGCTACGTACATCTCGCATATACTCATCAAAGCCCTCACCCTGAAAAACTTTGACCAGAAAATCACCGCCAGGTTTCAATACCTGCCTAGCCATATCCAGCGCCAACTCGGTCAAATACATGGCTCGCGGCTGATCAACCACGCCCATTCCGCTTATGTTGGGGGCCATATCTGAAATTACAAGGTCTACACCTTGATCTCCGATCATTTTCAACAGTTGCTCAAGCACATCTTGTTCTCGGAAATCGCCCTGTAGAAAATCCACTCCGGCAAGACCATCCATGGGTAAGATATCCATAGCAACGACATGACCTTTATCACCCACCAACCTGGCCGCCATCTGCGACCAACCACCGGGGGCTGCACCCAGATCAACCACCGTCATTCCCGGCTTGAAAAGACGATCCTTTTCATTCATCTCCAGTAGTTTATAAGTCGCACGCGAACGATAGCCATCCTGACGAGCACGCTGAACATACTCATCATTTTCATGTTCATTCAACCAACGCTGACTACTTTTACTTTTTGCCATGTAATTTGTTTATTTATTTGATGACTGACCAATATCAGATCCAGACGAAACAGCCTTATCGAGGTTTTTCAAGACACGCCGCGTCCTCATGACAATCCAAAGCATAGCAGCAAGACCATAACCAGCAACAATCAATAACTGACCAAACTGATCTTCAACCAAACGCTCATGCACCACCAGCACCACAAAACCAACAATCAAAATTAAAGCCAAATCAAGCTTAATCGCATTGAACGGACTCGCCTGGACAGTGAATACTTTACGTCGTCGTGATAGACTTGCGTCGCCTTCAGAATGGCTCATATCGGAGTAATCTTAAGTAATGTCATTATCGGAAAATCAAAAACGTCAGCTACGTAAACTAGGCCATGATCTCAAGCCTGTTGTCATGATTGGCACTAATGGCCTAACAGATGGCGTCTGCAATGAGGCTGACCTCTCTCTCGCCCATCATGAGCTTATCAAGGTTAAAGTCAATGCCGCTGACCGTGAAGAGCGCGATGCAATCATCGCCACACTTTGTCAACGCAGCGCTGCCGAACTGGTACAACGAGTTGGCCATGTTGCCCTGCTCTATCGCCGCAATCTGAAAGAGACCAAGATCCACCTAAACAAATGATATCAGGCAGTTTGGCGGCGAGATAAAAGCAAAAACAGCCCTAGCAGACTGGTCAGTAAATATAGTATCGACGAAACACCGTGCAGCTGGCCAAATTGCGCCGCCGCCTCACTGCCAGGTACAATCCCGCCCATCTTCAGCTCCTGCATCATCGGCTGCAATACAAACGCCGAAACCACAATCAGAACCAGCATCAACAGCAAGACCATCACCCGCCGCTGCTTCAGAAATGAGCCACTCGATTTCATCACTGCAAATGCCAATAGCAGGGTACCGCAACTCAAACCGATGTAATTAATCGCTGTAAACATGTGTCCGGCCAACTCACCGGCCAGGTGTCGCTCATCCAGGCTGGCAAACAGGATTGGCGTTACGACATAACCAGTCATCCACAAACCACCAATCCACAAGGTTTGTAGAACCGTCTCGATTTTCCCTGAAATAGCGTTCACGATTCTAATCAAGTGTAATGAACCGCAATAATCTCGTATTCCTTGTCGCCAATCGGCGCCTTCACAATCACCTCATCACCCTCTTCTTTGCCGATCAGGGCACGGGCAACCGGGGAACTGATAGAAATACGGTTCTGACTGATGTCCGCCTCAAGATCGCCAACGATCTGATAACTGACTTCCTGCTCCGTGTCCAACTCAAGCAAATCGACAGTCACACCAAACACAACCTTGCCAGAAGGTGTCAGCTTGGAGACATCAATAATTTGAGCCGAAGAAAGATGCCCTTCCAACTCTGAAATACGGCCTTCGCAAAAAGCCTGCTGTTCTTTGGCGGCGTGATACTCGGCATTTTCTTTCAAATCACCATGTTCACGTGCCTCAGCTATAGCCTGAATAATGCGCGGCCTATCTTCGCTCTTCAGGCGAGTCAATTCTTCACGCAGACGCTCGGCACCTACAGCAGTCATTGGAACGGTACTCATGCAGACAACTCCTTGTGCAAATCTTGCAAACAGTTAACTTCATATTCATCGGCATATTTGATTGCCTTGCACATGGCACGACCACCGGCCAGCGTAGTGGCATAGGTCACCTTGTGCTGCAAAACAGCGCGACGAATAGTGAAGGAATCAGCGATGGCCTGACGCCCTTCAGTGGTATTAACAATCAATCTAATTTCATCATTTTTAATCATGTCAACAATATGCGGCCGACCTTCGTTGACCTTATTGACCACCTCACAAGGTACGCCTTCGACGTTCAATACCTCAGCTGTACCACGTGTGGAGCAAACCTCAAAACCCAGCTCTACCAGCTCACGGGCAATTTGTATTATTCCACCCTTGTCGGCATCACGAACACTGACAAAGGCCTTGCCGTTGGATGGTAATACAACACCTGCACCACGCTGAGCCTTGGCAAAGGCCTCGGCAAAACTACGACCAACCCCCATTACTTCACCGGTGGATTTCATCTCTGGGCCGAGAATGGGATCAACGCCGGGAAACTTTACAAACGGAAACACGGCCTCTTTAACAGAGCAGTAAGGAGGCACAACCTCAGCGGTAAAACCCTGCTCTTTTAAACTCTGACCAGCCATGCAACGGGCCGCAATCTTAGCCAAGGGCTGACCAATGGCCTTGGAAACGAATGGTACGGTACGCGAAGCACGCGGGTTAACCTCAATCACGTAGATCTTGCCATCCTGAATCGCAAACTGCACATTCATCAGACCGACCACATTAAGCCCGTGAGCCATCTTCTGTACCTGTTCACGCAATTCAGCCTGATGCTCATCTGAAACACTATAAGGCGGTAACGAACAGGCTGAATCACCCGAATGAACACCCGCCTGTTCAATATGCTCCAGCACACCGCCGATAACCACATCGGCGCCGTCACAAATTGCATCCACATCCAGCTCCACCGCATTATCGAGAAAGCGATCTAGCAGGATGGGCGAGTCATTAGAGACCTGTACCGCATTCTGCATATAGTTGAGCAGCCCCTCTTCACTATAGACAACCTCCATCGCCCGCCCACCCAAAACATATGAAGGACGCACCACCAATGGAAAACCCATCTCGCGAGCAGCATCAACAGCCTCCTCAGCGTTGCGAGCAGTACAGTTAGGTGGCTGCAACAAATCAAGCTCGTGCAGCAGTTTTTGAAAACGTTCGCGATCTTCAGCCAGATCGATAGCATCAGATGATGTACCAATAATTGGCGCACCGGCAGCCTCAAGCGGACCAGCCAACTTGAGCGGTGTCTGACCGCCGTACTGAACGATGATGCCCTTGGGATTTTCTTTATGCACAATCTCAAGCACATCTTCCAATGTCAGCGACTCGAAATAGAGACGATCAGAGGTATCGTAATCCGTTGAAACAGTCTCGGGATTACAATTGACCATAATGGTTTCATAACCATCTTCACGCATCGCCAAGGCAGCATGAACACAACAATAATCAAACTCAATGCCCTGACCGATACGGTTCGGACCGCCACCCAAGACCATGATCTTGTCTTTGGCAGTTGGCTCAGACTCACACTCTTCTTCGTAAGTGGAATACATATAGGCCGTAGCCGTGCCAAACTCTGCTGCACAGGAATCAACCCGTTTATAGACCGGACGGACATCCAGATCATGACGTAGCTTGCGCAGCTCATCTTCCTTACAATCCAACAGCGTAGCCAAGCGACGGTCCGAGAAACCTTTACGTTTCAAACCATACATACGCGACTTATCCAGTGCCACCATGCCTTGCTCACGCACCCGCGCTTCTTCAATGATCAAATCTTCAATCTGCACCAGGAACCAGGCATCGATGCGGCTGAATTCATGCACCTCATCCAGGCTCCAACCAGCACGAAAGGCATCAGCCACATACCAGAGGCGCTCAGGCCCAGGCATCTTCAATTCATGACGCAGCTTGGTTTTCAGATCATCTTCACTGATGGCGCTCAGATCGAGCATTTCATCCAGACCATCAACATCGGTCTCAAGACCACGCAAAGCCTTTTGCAACGACTCCTGCTGAGTACGACCGATGGCCATTACCTCACCCACAGACTTCATCTGTGTGCCCAGCAAAGGTTCAGCCTGCAGAAATTTTTCAAAGGTAAAACGCGGCACCTTGGTGACAACATAATCAATTGTCGGCTCAAACGAAGCAGGCGTAGCACCGCCAGTGATCTCGTTCTTCAATTCGTCCAGGGTGTAACCCACCGCCAGCTTAGCCGCCACTTTGGCAATCGGAAAACCTGTCGCCTTTGAAGCCAGTGCCGATGAACGCGATACACGCGGATTCATCTCAATAACAATCATGCGACCATTTTCTGGATTAATCGCAAACTGGACGTTGGAACCACCGGTATCAACACCGATCTCACGCAACACAGCCAGCGAGGCATTACGCATGATTTGATATTCTTTGTCTGTCAGGGTCTGTGCTGGGGCAACAGTGATCGAGTCACCAGTATGCACACCCATGGGGTCCAGGTTCTCGATTGAACAGATGATGATGCAATTGTCGTTACGATCACGCACCACTTCCATCTCATACTCTTTCCAGCCAATAATCGATTCTTCTACCAGCAATTCATTGGTAGGCGACAGATCAAGGCCACGCTCACAGATTTCAACAAACTCTTCCTTGTTGTAAGCGATACCTCCACCGCTACCACCCATGGTGAAAGAAGGACGGATAATAGTCGGAAAGCCAACCGTTTCCTGGACAGCAAAGGCCTCTTCCAGATTATGAGCCACATCTGCCTTAGGCATGTCCAGGCCGATCTTGCGCATTGCCTTGGCGAAACGATCACGGTCCTCGGCCTTGTCGATGGCATCCCTATCAGCACCGATCATCTCAACACTGTGTTTTTCTAAAACGCCTTCACGGGCCAGGTCCAGGGCACAGTTCAAGGCAGTCTGACCGCCCATGGTTGGCAATAGCGCATCTGGTTTTTCTGTCTCTATGATCTGGGCAACGGTCTGCCAGGTGATCGGTTCGATGTAGGTAGCATCAGCCATATTCGGATCGGTCATGATGGTGGCAGGATTAGAGTTCACCAGAATGACGCGGTAACCCTCTTCACGCAGCGCCTTACAAGCCTGAGCGCCAGAGTAGTCAAACTCACAGGCCTGACCAATGACAATAGGGCCGGCGCCGATAATCAGAATGCTTTGAATGTCAGTACGTTTTGGCATTATTCAACTCGATTGCTGGTACTTAAATAATTATTGTTTGGCCGCTTGAATCAGCTCGATGAAATGATCAAACAGCGGCGATGCGTCATGCGGCCCAGGGCTTGCTTCAGGATGCCCCTGAAAACTGAAGGCAGCCACATCGGTACGATGAATACCCTGTAGCGAACCATCAAACAGCGAACGATGAGTGGCGCGCAGATTGGCCGGCAAGCTTTCTTCATCAACGGCAAAACCATGATTCTGGCTAGTGATCATGACGCGTTTGGCTTCATCATCGAAAACCGGATGGTTACCACCATGGTGACCAAACTTCATCTTCACCGTCTTCGCGCCACTGGCCAGGGCCAGCAACTGGTGACCTAGACAAATACCAAACACAGGCACTTTAGTTTCTAAAATTTCTTTGATCGCCGTGATAGCGTAATCACATGGTTCAGGGTCGCCCGGGCCATTGGAGAGAAACACGCCGTCAGGATTCATTGCCAACACTTCGCTGGCTGGGGTCAGAGCTGGCACCACAGTCAGGCGACAACCGCGATCCACCAGCATTCGCAAGATATTGCGTTTCACGCCGTAGTCATAGGCGACAACATGCAGGGGCAACTTCTCTTCAAGTGGGTGTGGCGCTTCTGGCAGACCTGTCTTGATTTCCCAACTACCCTGAGCCCATTCAAACGGCTGGCGGGTGGTCACTTCTTTGGCCAGATCCATACCCTTCAAACCACCAAAGCCTTTGGCTGCAGCCAGGGCTGTGGCTTCATCCAGATCGGCACCAGCAACGATGCAACCAGCCTGCGCACCCTTTTCACGCAAAATACGGGTCAGCTTGCGGGTATCGATATCTGCAATTGCCACCACGTTATGGCGCTTGAGATAGACATCCAGGCTTTCCTGATCACGCCAGCTACTGGAAACCAAAGGCAAATCACGAATCACCAGGCCACTGGCAACGATCTCGCCTGACTCTTCATCTTCGTGGTTAGTGCCAACATTACCAATATGGGGATAGCTCAGAGTCACAATTTGACGACAATAAGAGGGATCAGTGAGAATTTCCTGATAGCCGGTCATTGAGGTATTGAACACCACCTCACCAACAGTCTGCCCCTCTGCCCCTATGGCCTTACCATAGAACGCTGCACCATCTTCCAAGACTAACAGGGCCGACTTTTCCAATTCATCCTCCAGGAGCTATCTGCAAAAAGCGGGGTGGTTCTCGCGACCCACCCCGCTTTTAAAATACTGATACAAAATCGGCCAAATTTTACTTTAGATGGACTGTTCTGTCCATCCGCATCTACCGCAAATGGTCAGATTTAATCCTTAAGACCAAGCACATCCTGCATATCAAACAAGCCCTTATCCTTGCCCCCCAGCCAGGCTGCTGCTCGGGCTGCGCCATTGGCAAAGGTCATGCGGCTGGAGGCCTTATGGGTGATCTCGACTCGTTCACCGATATCGGCAAACATTACCGTATGCTCACCAACGATATCACCAGCACGAATGGTCTCAAAACCGATAGTCTTGCGATCACGCTCGCCAGTCTGGCCTTCACGACCATAGACGGCACATTCATTCAGGTCACGACCAAGAGCATCAGCTACCACTTCACCCATGCGCAAGGCGGTACCAGACGGGGCATCGACCTTGTGGCGGTGATGGGCCTCGATAACCTCGATATCCACCTCATCTCCCAACACCCGCGCCGCCATATACAGCAGCTTCAGGGTCAGATTAACGCCAACACTCATGTTTGGTGCAAAGACAATAGAGACATCTCCGCTAGCAGTAGCGATCTGTTGCTTTTGTTCGTCACTGAAACCGGTGGTGCCAATCACCAGCGAACACCCCGCCTGACGACAGATTTCAAGATGAGCCAGGGTCGCCTCTATGGATGTAAAATCGATCAACACATCAAACTGGTCCGTCACAGCGGACAGGTCATCCACCAGGGCCACACCAAGATTACCGACACCCGCTAACTCACCAGCATCCGCCCCCAACAAAGAACTGCCCGACCATTCTGTAGCCACAGCCACCTTCAACTCGGGATGTTGATGGCAGGCGTCAATCAGGTTTCGGCCCATTCGGCCAGCAGCACCGGCAATCGCAATTCTTATCATTCTTCTCTCCCAGCAAATCTCAGCTCAGAACCAATGGCTACGGTTTCAACTCTTCAAAAAATTTTTTCACACCATTAAACCAAGTACTGGTACGAGGACTATGCTTGCCGTCACCCTCCTCAGTAGCCAACTGAAACTGCTCCAACAGCTCTTTTTGCCTGCGATTCAGATGGACTGGCGTTTCTATCTCAACCCGACACATGAGATCACCAACAGCACCACCATGAACCGACTTAACCCCCTTGCCACGCAGACGGAACACCTTGCCGGTTTGTGTCTCGGCCGGAACCTTCAACTTCACCCGCCCTTCAAGGGTCGGCACATCCAACTCACCACCCAAGGCAGCGGTAACAAAACTGATTGGCATTTCACAGTAAAGATCACTCTCTTCACGGCTAAAAATGGCATGTGGCCGTACCTTGACCTGCACATACAGATCACCCGCTGGCCCGCCATTTTCACCCGCCTCACCCTCACCGGCCAGGCGGATCCGATCACCGGTATCGACACCAGCAGGGATCTTCACTGACAAGGTTTTCTGTTCTTTAACACGGCCCTGACCATGACAGCTGCCACAAGGATCCTTGATCACCTTACCCTTGCCGTGACAATGAGGGCAGGTTTGTTGCAGAGAAAAGAAGCCTTGCTGCACCCGCACCTGACCATGTCCACCACAGGTAGAACAGACAGTCGGACTACTACCCTTCTTTGCACCTGAACCGTCGCAGGGTTTACATTTCACATGGGTAGGCACACGGATCTTGACCGCAGTTCCGGCCACCGCCTCTTCCAGGCTCAAATCCAGGTTGTAACGCAGATCAGCGCCACGATAGACGTTGGCTCCGCCGCCGCCAGCACCGCCACGGGCACCACCAAAGATATCGCCAAATACGTCACCAAAAATATCACCGAAATTACCTGCACCAGCGTGGCCAGCACCAGGCCCACCTGCCGCAGAAGAATCCACCCCGGCATGACCAAACTGGTCATAGGCAGCGCGTTTCTGCGCATTGGAGAGAACTTCATAGGCCTGTTTGGCCTCTTTAAATTTCTCTTCTGCCTCAGCGTTATCAGGATTGCGATCAGGATGATGTTTCTGCGCTGCACGACGATAAGCCTTCTTGATATCACCGTCACTGGCATTTTTCGCCACGCCTAATACTTCGTATAAATCTCGTTTGGCCATAAACCTAAGCTTCAATTATTCATAATGCCACGATGGCATTTGCGGTTCCCTAACACGCAACGACAGGCGGGGCCAAAGACCACGCCTGTCATCACCTTACCTCACCAAGTTTGCCGACTTACTTGTCGTCTTTAACTTCCTCAAACTCAGCATCAACCACATCATCCTTAGCCGCTGATTCAGTTGACGCCTCTGCCTCAGCTCCAGACTGAGCTTCGGCACCACCTTCAGCACCCTTCTGCGCATAAACACGCTCGGCCAGCTTGCCAGAAATTTCGGTCAAGGCCTGAGTCTTGGCTTCGATATCGTCCTTGTCTTCACCCTTCATGGCTTCCTTCAAGGCTTCAATTGCAGACTCTATGCTTGCCTTCTCTTCCGCTTCAACCTGCTCACCCAGCTCTTCCATGGATTTGGTGGTGGCGTGAATCATGCCATC
>Ga0316207_10003245_pt1 | contig 15371 bp, 14 predicted proteins | sample 6weekpyrite_MG_FD_204943 | JGI IMG/M metagenome (GOLD analysis project Ga0316207, IMG submission 204943) | Microbial mat bacterial communities from mineral coupon in-situ incubated in ocean water Damariscotta River, Maine, United States -... | ecosystem: Environmental > Aquatic > Marine >... | reverse complement strand
CCAGCAAGGATATTTTCCCAGGATTCGTTCACGTTAAGACCCACGGGTGAAACAATACCCAATCCTGTTACTACGACGCGACGCTTACTCAACTAGGTTGCCCTCGGAAAAGTGTAAGATTTATGGAGTGACGCTGAAATCCAGGATCGCATTATTGCGATCCAGGTTCAGAAAATCAGTTAACCTGCATTCTTGGTGACGTAATCAATCGCCTGCTGAACATTGGTGATTTTTTCAGCTTCTTCGTCTGGAATTTCGGTTTCAAATTCTTCTTCCAGAGCCATAACCAGTTCAACAGTGTCCAGTGAATCTGCGCCGAGGTCATCAACGAAAGAGGCTTCATTGCTAACTTCATCTTCCTTTACGCCCAGTTGCTCAACAACAATCTTCTTGACGCGTTCTTCAACAGTACTCATATGATCTATTCCTCTATATATAATATGCAGCTTGATGCTGCGGAGCGTATTTTATTGAAAACAGGCACAGGATGCCAGTTACAGAAAAATACTTTTAATTCATGTGCATACCACCATTCACATGGATGGTTTCCCCGGTAATGTAGGCTGCTCCAGGCGATGCCAGAAAAACCACCGCGGCGGCGATTTCCTCAGCCTGTCCCAGACGAGCCAGTGGTATCTTTGCCAGCAAGGCATTTTTGCTGTCTTCTGGCAGTTCCCGTGTCATGTCAGTATCAATAAAACCTGGCGCAACGGCGTTCACAGTAATATTGCGTGATGCGACTTCGCGCGCCATCGCCTTGCTAAAACCAATCACGCCAGCCTTGGCGGCAGCATAGTTAGTCTGTCCGGCATTACCAATGGCACCGACGACTGAAGAAATACTGATGATACGCCCTTTACGTAGCTTCATCATGCCCCGCAGGCATGCCTTGCTAAGACGGAATACCGATTTCAGGTTGGTATCCATGATGGCATCCCATTCGTCATCTTTCATGCGCATTAACAGGTTGTCGCGTGTAATACCGGCATTATTTACCAGGATGCCAGGGTGGCCATATTCGTCTGAGATGGCTTTCAATGATTCTTCGACGGATGACTGTTCAGTGACATTAAGCATCATGCCTTTGCCAGTGATACCTGCCTCTGCCAGTTTTGCGCTAATCGCCTCAGCACCTTTTTCTGAAGTCGCCGTACCAATAACGGTTGCGCCGGCATTACCCAGTGCCAGTGCAATGGCTTCGCCAATGCCGCGACTGGCTCCTGTTACCCAGGCTATTTCACCGGTCAGATCCATAAGTGTATTCCCCATTTTCTATTCACTATTCTCAATTGCCGCGGTGATAGACTCTTCGTTAATCAGCGCGATAGTTGGTACGCTTTTATCAATGCGTTTGCTCAGACCTGTGAGCACCTTGCCAGGACCACACTCAAACATACGTGTAACATCATGGCTGATCATAAACTGTACTGTTTCTACCCAACGTACCGGATTGTGCAATTGTCGTACTAGCGCGCTTTTAATATCTTCCGCATCTTCTTCTGTTGTCACATCAACATTATTGATGACAGGAATTTTGGGGGTATGCACGGTGATATCAGCAAGTCGTTCAGCAAGTTGTTCAGCGGCACCAATCATTAATGCGCAGTGCGAGGGTACGCTGACGGGTAGCACTAAGGCGCGTTTTGCGCCGGCTGCTTTGGCTGCTTCTGTGGTGCGTTGCACGGCTTCGCTGCTACCGGCAATAACCACCTGACCTGGTGCATTAAAATTAACTGCTTCGACGATGTCACCTTTGGCCGCTTCTTCACAGGCCAGCTTTACAGCATCGTCATCAAGGCCGAGTATTGCTGCCATGGCGCCTTCGCCTTCAGCAACTGCTTCTTGCATAAAATGTCCGCGATCGGAAACCAGGCAGACAGCATCTTCTAGTGTTATTGCTTCAGCGCAGACGAGTGCAGAATATTCGCCGAGACTATGCCCCGCCATTAATGCCGGCGCACTACCTTTCAGTTCTTGCCACAGGCGCCAGGTGGCAACGCCAGCTGTTAACATCGCCGGCTGTGTGTTTTCGGTTTTGTTTAGAGAACCTTCCGGGCCTTCGGTAACAAGCTTCCACAGATCTTTGCCCAGCGCATCGGATGCTTCTTCGAACGTTGTTTTGATGACAGGTGAAAAGTCAGATAGTACATCGCACATGCCTATCGACTGTGAACCCTGGCCAGGAAATACAAAACCGTCTGTCATGCTCGTATGCCCTCTTAGTATTTAATCAGTGCAGAACCCCAGGTGAACCCACCACCAAAGGCTTCCAGTAATAATGTTTCGCCACGCTGTATGCGCCCATCACGTACTGCTGTATCGAGTGCGAGTGGTACCGAGGCTGCCGACGTGTTGCCGTGTTCGTCAACGGTAATGACGACATGATCAGTCGACATTTTTAATTTTTTTGCAGTGGCATTAATGATGCGTATGTTTGCCTGATGCGGTACTAGCCAGTCGATGTCTTTTTTCTCTAAATTATTCGCGGCAAGTGTTTCATCGACGATCTGACCAAGTGTATTAACGGCCATTTTGAATACTTCGTTGCCCTGCATGCGCATGTAGGCTTCACCAGACTGCATTTTGTCATAACCCGATGACACGCCACCATCGACCGTTAACAGGTTTTCATATTTACCATCTGCATGCATGTGTGTTGACAGGATGCCAGGTTCGTCACTTGCCTGTAATACTATTGCACCAGCGCCATCGCCAAACAGAACGCAGGTGCCTCTATCTGACCAGTCAACAATTCTCGATAATGTTTCAGCACCGACAACCAGTACGCATTTGGCCGAACCATTACGAATAAACTGATCGGCGACACCAACGGCATAGACAAAGCCAGTGCAAACGGCCTGTATATCAAATGCCGCACAACCATGAATATCCAGTCTGTTCTGTAATAAACAGGCCGTGCTTGGGAAAATGCGATCCGGTGTGGTTGTCGCAACAATAATGAGATCAATGCTGTCCGTATCGATACCCGCTGCATCAATGGCATTGCGTGCTGCTGCTTCGGCCAGGTCGCAGGTGGTTTCATCATCAGCAGCGATATGACGTTTCTTGATGCCTGTTCGATCGGTAATCCACTGGCTAGTGGTATCGACCATTTTTTCCAGATCCTCATTGCTGAGAATTTTTTCAGGAAGGTAGCTGCCGGTTCCGGTTATGCGTGAAAACATGTTGTCAGGCCTTACTGGTCAGGTGTGTTTCAAGATGTTGGCTGATGCGTGCAGGCACATTTTCCTGGATCGCAATCATGGCATGCTGGATGGCGGTATAAAAAGCCAGTGAGTCTGCTCCACCATGACTTTTGACCACTGTGCCCTGTAGGCCCAGCAGGCTTGCGCCATTATAGCGTCTGGGGTCAACACTCTTTTTGAAACGATACAGAACTGGCATAGCCAGTAGACCGATCAGTTTCGAATAAATATTATGTTTAAATGAAGAGCGTAGAAAATGAATAATCATTTTTGCGACACCCTCGCTCGACTTCAGGGCAACATTGCCAATAAATCCATCACAGACAATGACGTTTGCCTTGCCGTGATAGATGTCATCACCTTCGACAAAGCCAATATAATTTAGATCGCTATCGCTTAATAGCCGCGCAGCTTCTTTAACGCGTTCATTGCCTTTAATCTCTTCAGCACCAATATTCAACAGGCCGACGGTTGGCGCCTCAATGTTATGGATCGCATTCACCAGCACGGAACCCATGACGGCAAACTCCAGCAGATTCTCGGCGCTGGTATCAACATTAGCACCTAGATCCAGCATATGTGTTTTGCCGGAAGTGGTGGGCATGAGTGAGCAGATGGCCGGACGGTCGATACCAGGAAGAGTTTTTAATACGAATCGAGCTGTCGCCATCAATGCGCCAGTGTTACCAGCGCTAACGGTTGCATCCGCCTCGCCTTCCTTAACCAGATTGATAGCTACGCGCATCGATGAATCTTTCTTACCGCGTAAGGCCCTGGATGGCAGTTCATCCATTTCTACTTTTTGACTGGCGTGTTTAATCAACAGTCGATCACTGACATCGGCTTTATTGTTTTTGAGTTCCTGGCGAATCGTGTCTTCGTCACCAACGAGAATAAGCCTGAGATTATCGTTTTTACTTATGGCATGGACTGCAGCGGAAACCACGACAGATGCGCCGATATCCCCACCCATTGCATCCAGTGCAATCGTAGGTGTATCAGACATTGAAAGTCTCCATCAGGAGAATGGATATACAGAATGTTGTTGTAATTATTCTATCCACTAGACGAGGATCGATTCTGAATAAAATGTAGCCGAGCAGAAAAGCCTGCTCGGTTATATTAAGTATTAGTCGTTCTTAGATGCGACGACTTTGCGGCCACGATAATAGCCATCTGCACTGACCTGATGGCGCAGGTGAGTTTCGCCACTAGTCGGCTCAATGGAAAGAGTTGGGCCGCTTAATGAATCATGTGAACGACGCATACCACGTCTTGAAGGTGACTTTTTGTTCTTTTGAACTGCCATGGCTATCTCCAGTATTACTCTTTCATCTTTGGTTTCAGGTCCGCTAATTTAGCGAACGGATTGTCAGTCTTGGTTGCCTCAGCAGGTGAATCTTCTTCATCCTCTTCAGGTAACCACTGCTGAAGACAGTCATTGTCTTCATGCATTGCAACAATTGGCAATGCCAGCAGCAATTCATCTTCTACGATGTCACTCAGGTTCAGCGGATCATTGCCGACCAATAATGGCTCGTAGTCATCAGGTAAATTTTCGGCCTCTGATTCGGCTTCAACTAAACCGAGTATGGATGCATTATCGATGTGATAAGTCATTGGCTGACCACAACGCATGCATGTCATATTCAGAGCCGCTTTAACATCTGTTCTGATGATGGGCTGCTCGTTTTCATCGCGCTGAAACTGCAACGTGATTGCAGCATTACCTTCGCTGTCCTGCACGAGCTCAGTGAGCCGATGCATTTTGCTAATAGGCAACTCTCCCTGCAATATGTCTCGGGATGCCACTAGTCTGAGCGGATGAATCTGTACCGGTAACCGGTCTAACATAAGGCGCGCATCATAAAGGCCATTATCTTGATTGTCAAAGAAAAAAATCAGTTTCCGAGGTGTTTCTGAGAAGTCATATTTATGGTGTTTTTCTTGACTTTAGCACCACCTTTACTTAGATAATGGATGTAATCTCGAAAGCGACCTAAGTTGTTGATATTTTCAACACTACTACCAACGGAAGAACTGTGATCAGAAAGATACTCATTGCCAATCGCGGCGAAATAGCCGTAAGAATAGTAAGGGCATGTGCCGAAATGGGTATCAAATCGGTGGCAATCTATGCCGATCCAGATCGTCACGGCCTACACGTCAAAAAAGCCGATGAGGCCTACAATATTGGCCCTGATAGTGTCTCTGGTTACCTCAATGCCCACCGAATTGTGAATCTGGCTGTTGCCACTGGTTGTGATGCGCTCCACCCAGGGTATGGGTTTCTTTCAGAAAATCCACAACTTGCAGAGATATGTGAGCGCCGCGGCATTAAGTTTATTGGGCCAACATCAGATGTCATCAGCACCATGGGTAATAAAACGCACGCCCGCGAGCTGATGATCAGTGCTGGTGTATCAGTGACGCCCGGATCTGATGGAAATTTAAGCAATATTGATGAAGCGGTCGAAAAAGCCAGTGATATTGGCTATCCGGTCATGCTTAAGGCCACATCTGGTGGCGGTGGTCGTGGTATTCGCGAGTGTCATGATGAGGCTGAGCTGCGCACTCAATACCCGCGTGTCATATCTGAGGCGACCAAGGCCTTTGGTAGTGCTGATGTGTTTATGGAGAAATGCATCGTCGAACCGCGGCATCTCGAGGTGCAGATACTGGCCGATGAGCATGGCAATGTCATTCACCTGTTTGAACGCGATTGTTCAATTCAACGCAGACATCAGAAGCTCATTGAAATTGCCCCTTCTCCACAGCTGGATGAGTCTATTCGCCAGGAAATCTGCACGCAGGCTGTCAAGGCAGCCCAGGCTGTTGGTTATACCAATGCCGGCACCGTTGAATTCCTGCTCGATAAAGACGATCAGTTTTATTTCATGGAGATGAATACACGCCTGCAGGTAGAGCATACGATTTCAGAGCAAATTACTGGTGTTGATATTGTGCGTGAACAAATCCGCGTCGCAGATGGCAAAGAACTCGCTTTCAAGCAGCCAGATGTGCAACGTCGCGGTTTTGCGATGCAAATGCGCATTAATGCAGAAGACCCGCAAAATGATTTTCTGCCTTCTTTTGGGCGCATCACGCGTTATTTTTCACCCGGTGGTCCTGGTGTCAGGATCGATGCAGCCATTTATACTGGTTACGAAATACCACCCTATTACGATTCAATGTGTGCGAAACTGATTGTCTGGGCACTCGACTGGGATCAATGTATCGCCAGGGCACGACGCGCGCTGCAGGACATGGGCGTATATGGTGTGAAAACGACGATCCCGTTTTATCATGAGATTCTCAACTCAGAAGAATTTCAGTCGGGCCTGTTTAATACCAGTTTTGTTGAAGAACACAAAGAACTCGTCAATTATTCAACGCGTCGACCACCGCGTGAACTTGCCGCGGCAATTGCTTCAGCTGTTGCAGCGCACCTTGGACTATAAACACAAAAAAGAATAACGATTATGGCAAAAACACATATCACAGACACCATTCTACGCGACGCTCATCAGTCATTGATTGCCACGCGTATGCGTACCGAGGATATGCTGCCAATATGTGACAAGCTTGATAAGGTCGGTTACTGGTCGATTGAGGCCTGGGGTGGTGCAACCTATGATGCCTGTCTGCGTTTTCTAAAAGAAGATCCCTGGGAGCGTCTACGTAAGTTACGCGAGGCGTTACCTAATACACGCATTCAAATGTTATTACGTGGTCAGAACCTGCTGGGCTATCGTCATTACTCTGATGATGTGGTGCGCGCATTCGTTAAGCTCGCCGCCGATGGTGGTATTGATGTGTTTCGTATCTTCGATGCCATGAATGATTTGCGTAACTTACAAGTTTCAATCGAGGCAGTAAAAGAGAATAACAAGCATGCGCAGGGAACGATTTGTTACACCACTAGCCCTGTGCATGGGATTTCCCAGTTTGTGAAGCAGGCACGCGAACTTGAAGCCATGGGCTGTGACAGTGTCGCAATTAAAGATATGGCCGGTCTGCTAACGCCAATTATTACCGGTGAGCTGGTCATGCAGATCAGTAATGCCATCAGTATCCCTGTGCATTTGCATTCACACGACACTGCCGGTCTGTCGACAATGTGTCATCTTAAGGCGATCGAAAACGGCTGCCAGCATATTGATACGGCAATTTCGGCGTTGGCTACCGGCGCCAGTCATGCGCCAACTGAGAGTATGGTTGCCGCATTAAAAGATACAGAATATGACACTGAGCTGGATCTCGAGCTATTACAGGAAATTGGTTTTTACTTTCACGAGATTCGCAAAAAGTATCACCAGTTTGAATCTGACATGACCGGTCTGGATACTCGTGTACAGGTAAATCAGGTGCCAGGCGGAATGATATCCAATCTTTACTCGCAGCTGAAAGAGCAAGGTGCACTGGGTCGCATGAACGAGGTGCTGGCAGAGATACCGCGCGTGCGTAAGGATCTCGGTTATCCGCCACTGGTTACCCCTACCTCACAAATTGTTGGCACACAGGCGGTGTTGAATGTATTGACAGATGCACGTTACAAAACGATCACAAATGAAGTGAAACTTTATCTGCAAGGTCGTTATGGCAAAGCCCCCGGTAATGTAAATCCTGAAATACGTCGCCTGGCTATTGGTAATGAGGATGTCATTGATGTGCGTCCAGCGGATCTGCTCAAAGATGAAATGCATACGCTACGCGCAGAGATTGGCGAGCTCGCGAAAACTGAAGAGGATGTGTTGAGCTATGCCATGTTTCCTGAAATTGGACGTGATTTTCTTACACAACGCGAAGCCGATACATTAACTCCAGAGCCGCTTGAGCCGCCCAAGCGCGAAGGTGACGCAGCGCAGGCTGCGCCAGTTGAGTTTAATGTCACCATGCATGGCGAGAATTATCACATTAAAGTGACCGGCTCAGGGCATGATGACCGTAACAAGCGCCCTTTTTATATTACTGTCGATGGAGTGCCGGAAGAGATATTGCTTGAGACGCTTGATGAAGTCTCATTGAATGGCGAAGACGCAGAAGGCAAACCCGTTAAAGGCAGCAAACGTCCACGTGCCACCTCGCCAGGACATGTCACGACTTCTATGCCAGGTACGATTGTCGATGTGCTGGTGAATGTCGATGATGAAGTTAAGGCCGGTGATCCCGTGCTGGTGACTGAGGCCATGAAGATGGAAACCGAGGTGCAGGCGCCAATAGCCGGTAAGGTGACAGCGGTTCACGTTGCCAAGGGCGACAGTGTTAACCCTGATGAAGTGCTGATAGAAATTAGTTAAGCCTATGCCTGACACACAACAACTGGTGCTGGCATCCACATCACCGTTTAGAAAAGCCATACTCCAAAAACTCAATGTGCCCTTCGATACGGCATCACCTGATGTCGATGAATCACGACGTGACGATGAGTCGCCCGCTGAACTGGTTGCGCGTTTATCTGCAATGAAAGCACAGGCGGTTGCCGCAGAGTTTCCTGAAGCGATTATTATTGGCTCCGATCAAGTGGCCTGTATTGACGATCAGATTCTCGGTAAGCCAGGTACGCACGAGAATGCAGTTACACAACTGCAGCATGCATCAGGCCGCAGTGTTTTATTCTACACGGGGCTTTGTGTATTTAATGCCAACACAGGCATCGCACATACCGAAGTCGAAACGTTTGAGGTCGTGTTTCGTAAATTAAATGATGAAAAAATTGAAAACTATTTGCGCGCCGAAGAGCCCTATAACTGCGCGGGTAGTTTTAAATCTGAGGCGATGGGTATCGCGCTGTTTGAAAAACTACATGGCGATGATCCAAATACATTAATTGGACTTCCCTTGATAAGACTGGTCAGGTTGCTTGAAGAAGAAGGCATGCGGGTAATTTAAATCTGAACAATATGTGGCTGTTCGGTGCGTGGCTGTGATTAGCTTAATCTCGCCCAACGTCCATGTTGGGCTCAAATCTATGAAAACGCGCTTTACCCTTCCCTGGTGCGCACGTTTTCAAAGACGCTAATCCCTGCTACACACCCACCAGTCAGGTGTGTGTATGTGCTGCAGCGTCATTGGCGACGCCGCGATACAGGGATGTAGAGAGCAAGTCGTCATTGATGTGGGCGAGACATGGTCGTCGAGCCCGCTTTAGCATGCAGTACATACACGCAGCTTACTCGATGGGTGTGATTCTTGATTATCCCCGGCAAGTCAGACGTATAAGATCAGCAAATTACTTCAGTACAGGGCCTTGTTGCAATCCCAGTGTAGTCGCAAGCACATTACCCATTGCGGCACCAAGACGTTCGGCAAAACGATCGAGGTAGTTCGGGCGTAAGGTGTAATCAACGATTTTTTCTTCGCCAACGAGTTCGCGCGCAATATAGCTACTGCTGCCGAGCTCATCGACCAGTCCCATCTCTACACTTTTTTCGCCGGTCCATACATAACCTGAATACAGGTTTTCATTATCAACCAGTTTGTCGCCACGACCGTTCTTCACAGCGTCAATGAATTGCTGATGAATTGAGTCTAATACCGTCTTGATGTGTTTGACCTCTTCCTCTTTTTGCGGAGAGAATGGATCAAGAAAGCCTTTGTGCTTGCCAGCAGTTAACAGTCGGCGTTCAATTCCCAGCTTGTCGAGTGTTTCGACAAAGCCAAAGCCATCCATTAACACACCAATAGAGCCCACGATGCTGGCCTTGTCAGCGTAAATTTTATCAGCAGCAGCTGCGATGTAATAACCGCCCGATGCGCAGATGTCAGTGATGACCGCATATAAAGGTTTGTCGGGATACTTGTCGCGTAGACGAATCATTTCATCATTAATATAACCCGCTTGTACGGGGCTACCGCCAGGACTATTAATACGCACAATGACGGCCTTGCTTTGATCATTTTCAAAGGCTTTACGCAAAGCAGTGATAACACTGTCTGCATTGGCTTCGGTGTTTGCTGCGATGACGCCGGCAACTTCAACAAGCGCTGTATGTGAGCCGGTCACTTTTTTGAATGGTTCCTTTGTGGCGGGGTATAAAATGGCAATCAGTGAGAAAAGCCACACCAGCATCAGAGTACGAAAAAAGATATTCCAGCGACGCGCTCGTCTTTGTTCGTTTACGGCCGCGAACGTCAGTCGATTGACCAGGTCGCGTTCCCATTCATTCTCTTTGTTGTCATCCATAGCGAATTACCCGTGGCATGTTAATTTCTTGATATGTAATCATAGCAGTATTTTTATGCGTTTTGTCGTAGCCAGCGTGTCAATTCTTCCAAACTGTGAACGCAGTCTAGTGGCTCGCATTGTTGCAACCTTTCCAGTCCATGCACGCCATAACTGACGCCTAGTCCATGTGCGCCTGCATTTTTTGCCATCTGCAGATCATATTCGGTATCGCCAATCATGAGTGTTCTGTCCGGCGTGCAGCCAAATTGATCCATGAGTTCTTCAACCATTTGTGGGTGTGGCTTTGAAAAACATTCATCGGCACAGCGCGAGCTGTGAAAATATTTGTCCATACCCGTATCTTCAAATACTCGTTTTAGCCCGCGTCGTGCTTTGCCTGTGGCGAGCGCCAGCAGATAGTCGCGCTCATTGAGTTCCTGCAGTAACGATTCTGCGCCATCGAACATATGTGACTCGATGGTGTTGTTCTCGACATAGTGATGGCGATAGCGCTCACTTAAGATATCGCAAAACGCCTCGTCGGTGCCTGGATAGAGTGCCTGTACTGCTTCTATCAGGCCAAGCCCGATAATATTCAAAATGTCGTTATCGGTTCTGGCTGGCGCCTCAATATCCTCGATGGATTTCTGAAATGCGCACACGATGCCTTCGGCCGAATTCATTAACGTGCCGTCCCAGTCGAATATGATCAGGTCATAACGGCGTGACATGGTATCTATATTTCTCAGTCAGTGTAGGTCGTGCGTATGCTAAAACAGCTGACTATACGGGTAAAGGGCAATCTAGAATAATTTAGACAGCACCTGCTGGAGATCATCATCGAGAGTCGCTGTCAGGTTTAACGGCTCACCTGTTTTAGGGTGTGTCAGGGATAGCGACCAGGCATGTAGAAACTGGCGCTTCAATCCAAGCTGCTTCATTTCCTGGTTAAAGGACTTATCACCATATTTTGTATCTCCCGCGAGTGGGTAGCCCTCACTGGCGGCATGTACACGAATTTGATGTGTACGTCCTGTCAGAAGATGAATATCCATGTAACTGGCTATAGCGGTCGTATCGATTGGTTTAAAAATACTTTCTGACTGTTTGCCGCTATCGCTGACACGTACCACACGTTCGCCTGAACTGAGAGTGTTTTTCTCAAGGCCGCAGCTAATTTTCTGTGTGCCGCCGCGCCACTTGCCCTTTAGTAGTGCGCGATAATGTTTTTCAATACGCCCTTCCCTGAGCTGTTCATGCAAACGCCGCAGGTGACTACGCCGCTTGGCAAACATCAGGCAGCCTGAAGTGTCCCGATCAAGACGATGCACGAGTTCGAGGAAGTGCGCATCCTTGCGCAATTCACGCATGCATTCGATGGCGCCATATTTGAGCCCACTGCCACCGTGTACTGCAAGGCCGGCAGGTTTGTTGAGTACCAGTATCGATTCATCTTCAAAAATAATACGTTCTTCAAGCCAGTTAAGATTGTCTTTATCAGGAGCTTGTTGGGGCGCTCGGTCGGCAGTTCTAACCGGAGGGATGCGTACCTGATCGCCGCATTTAAGCCGATATTCGGGACGGATCCGACCTTTATTGACACGCACTTCACCTTTGCGAAGAATGCGGTAAATACGGCTTTTGGGCACTCCCTTGAGTGTTTTGAGTAAAAAATTATCAATTCTTTGCTCTGCGCTCGCTTCGTCTATACTCACGATACGAACGCTATTTGTTGATTTTTCAGATACTTTCGCCATATTGGTAATATTACCAGTAAAACACTAGAGATTGCTGCATCTTAGTTTCACTGATATATTAATAAGATAGTGCGTCAATGAGTCAGGAACACGAGGTTTAGCTGTTTCCAGATAACAGGCTCATGGCGGACATGTTGATTGAACGTATGGCTGCGCGAATCGTATTCAGCGCGCCCGTTACTCAGAAGAAATATTTCATTCATCAGACATGTCGCTAACGCACCGATGACGATCAATTGGGCTATTCCACAAATAATTAATGACAGTTGGAATAGCGTTACAAATAAATGAATTCAGCAAGCTGAGCACGATATTCGCGATGCCAGCTTAAGATCACAGTCGAACTGTGGCGACAATACGTAACCGTATTGTCATATATGCGCACAGGCTACGCTGACGATATGCCGGGCTTGCTGATCAGGACACTATAATGAAAAGAATGTTGATTAACGCGACTCAGCAAGAAGAGTTGCGTGTTGCCCTCGTCGATGGACAGTATCTTTACGATCTCGATATCGAAACACCCGCCAAAGAACAGAAGAAATCCAATATTTACAAAGGCACGATTACTCGTGTTGAGCCAAGTCTCGAAGCTGCATTTGTAAACTATGGTGCCGAGCGCCATGGTTTTCTGCCGCTTAAGGAAGTGGCACGTTCTTTTTTTAACGACGCAAGTCAGTCACCAGGTAAGGCCCAGATCACCGACGTGCTGAAAGAAGGCATGGAAGTGGTTGTGCAGGTCGACAAAGAAGAGCGTGGCAATAAAGGTGCCGCACTAACTACCTTTATCAGCCTGGCTGGACGTTATCTGGTGTTAATGCCCAATAACCCTCGTGCTGGGGGTGTCTCCCGACGTATTGAGGGGGAAGATCGCAGCGAAATTCGGGACGCCATGGCTGGCCTGACGGTACCTGATGGCATGGGGCTGATTGTCCGCACGGCCGGCGTGGGTAAAAGCCAGGAAGAATTACAGTGGGATCTCAATTATCTGTTACAGCTGTGGGATGCGATTGAATCCGCATCGACCTCTCGTGCCGCCCCCTTCCTGATTTACCAGGAAAGTAATGTCATCATACGCGCGATTCGTGATTACCTGCGCAAAGATATTAATGAGATTCTGATTGATAACGCAGATGTGTATAAGCAGGCACATGACTTTATCAAGGTTGTTATGCCCAACAACCTGAAGAAAGTGAAGCATTACGATGATGAGACACCACTTTTCAGTCGTTATCAGATAGAAAGCCAGATTGAATCGGCCTTCCAGCGTGAAGTTCGCCTGCCCTCTGGTGGTGCGATAGTCATAGATCACACTGAAGCCCTGGTATCTATTGATATCAACTCGGCACGTGCCACAAAAGGCACAGATATTGAAGACACTGCACTGAATACTAATCTCGAAGCATCAGACGAGATTGCTCGCCAGCTGCGCCTGCGTGATCTGGGTGGCCTGGTAGTCATCGATTTTATCGATATGATGCAATCCCGCAATCAACGTGAAGTTGAAAATCGTCTGCGTGATGCACTCAAAGTCGACCGCGCGCGAATTCAGGTAGGTCGTATATCGCGTTTCGGACTACTGGAAATGTCACGCCAGCGGCTGCGCCCTTCTCTAGGTGAGTCGAGCCAGATTGTCTGCCCAAGATGTGATGGTCATGGCACCGTCCGTGGTATCGAGTCCATGTCTCTGTCGATACTGAGGCTGGTCGAAGAAGAAGCCATGAAAGAAAAAACGGCACGTATTATTGGTCAGCTTCCCGTTAAGGTGGCCAGTTTTCTGCTCAATGAAAAGCGCTCCATGGTAGAAGATATCGAACGTCGTCAGAATATAACGATTACCCTGTTGCCAAATTTAGATTTTGATACGCCACGTTTTGAGTTACAACGTGTTCGCGAGAGTGATGCTGAAGAAGCAGAGTTTTCACAGGCCAGTTATGAAATAGAACCTGTACGCATCGATACCGAAGAACCCGCCGAGATTCAGCCGCCGCGTCAGACTGAAGAACCTGCGGTAAAAGGTATTTTACCAAGCGCCCCTGCCCCGGAATCACGTCAGCAGGAGGCTGGCTTTATTAGTCGTTTATGGAAAAACCTGCTGGGTGGCAATAAGACGCAAGAAGCGGAAGAAACACCAAAAGCGAAGCCTCAGAATAAACGTCGCCCATCGAAAAAGCGCTCGTCTCGTAAGGCGACTGGCAAACGTGGTGAGCAGTCTAAAAAGAAAGCCAAGAAAAAAACTACGCAATCACGTTCACAGAATCAGACTGCAGATGCTAATGCAAATAATGACGAGGCTGCGAAACAGAAGCCACAACGCTCAAATTCACGTCGTGGACGTCGTGGCGGACGTCGTAGCAACAAGAAAACGGCACCGGAACAGGATCAGCAAGCTTCCGATCAGCAGGCGCAACCTGCTCAAACAACCACTGCAGATGATAATAAGCAACCTGCAGCTGAAGCGCCAAAGCTTGTGAAAGCCACACAGGCAGAGACTAAGCAGGCCGATAAAAAACCTGAAGCACCTAAAGCTAAACAGCCGGTTGAGGAAAAATCTGCCACAATACCTGCTCCAAAGGAAAAGCCGGCAGTGAAAAATGATGTGCCCGCCGTACCTGAATTAGCTGCAGTGAAAACCAGCCCAGCGCCAAAGCAACAACCTGCACCTGCACCAGTAGAGACTCGCAAACCTGACAATGAAGGCGGACAGTCAGCGAATAAGCCTGAGCAGAAAAATCAGGAACCTGCTGCTGTAGTAAAGGACACTTCACCTAAGTTAGTACCTCAACAGACTGAAAAAAACACCCCAAAACCTGAAAAAACAAAGGCGCCAGAAAAAGCCACTAAAAAACCCGAAACGAGTCCGGTTTTACGCCAGGTTGAAACTCGAAAACCTTCAGATAGCAGCTCTGACAAGTAATTAGCTGATTTTATTGGTTTTATATCGTTTTTGTTTTAAGTGATTTCCTAAAGTCCACATAGATTGTGCCGATAACAAAGTACGCTCTATTGCCAACCTAAGGGTTATAGAGTGATGAATACTTTGAGAAAAACGTTTAATAACGATCGGTACTATGACCATGGATCTCAGAACAATAAATAATCTTAAAAACCTGTCTATCAAAAAGAAGATGCTTATCGGTTATGGCAGTATGATTGCCCTGCTTCTGGCTATCGGTGTTTTTACCACGTTTAACACCTTAAATATCAAGTCATCTGCATCAACGCTCGTCGATGAGCATC
>Ga0316207_10003244_pt1 | contig 15376 bp, 15 predicted proteins | sample 6weekpyrite_MG_FD_204943 | JGI IMG/M metagenome (GOLD analysis project Ga0316207, IMG submission 204943) | Microbial mat bacterial communities from mineral coupon in-situ incubated in ocean water Damariscotta River, Maine, United States -... | ecosystem: Environmental > Aquatic > Marine >... | reverse complement strand
AATATCCCCTCACCTTGATCAGCGGGGTTGATACTGGCTTGTATATTGTACAATTCAATACCACCAATACTGATGCGATCGAGTCGGGTTGCATAAGCTGTAATTTGACCATTCGCGGTGTTATATGTCTGGCTCACACCACGTTCAAGACCTATTGAGTCTGCAATATTACTGGGGATCGATACGTCACTGGCACCCGTGTCGAGCAGAAAAGTAACAGGCACACCGTTAATTTGGCCAGCAGCAACATAATGACCATACCGATTTCGTTGTAAAACAATTTCTTGTTCACCGACTGCACTGGATCGGGTTTGAATTTGTTGGTTGGGGTTGTATTGTGACTTTTCATAATCATCAAACCACCATGCTAACAAACCAAGTATAACGACCCATGCCAAGATCACGGCAGTGATGCCGCTACCGTGCGAGTTGTCTGGTTCTTGATTATCCATGCTTGCATGTTAACACTGAGATGTCATTGGTGTAAGGTAAGGTAAATACCCCTTAGGAAAGACATTGACTCAATTGTTTAGCAACATTTTAAAAACGTTGATGGATAGCGTTCGAGATCTGCTACCGATTATAGTCGTTATTGGCTTTTTCCAGCTGGTCATTCTGCAACAACCTATTCCGAATCTGAATGGCATCCTGATTGGTACGTTATTGGTCGTAATCGGATTGTCACTGTTCATCAAGGGCTTACAAATGGCCTTATTTCCTATTGGCGAAAATATTGCCTATGCCTTCGCTAAAAAAGGCAGCGTAGTTTGGCTGTTAGTTTTTGCATTTGCCTTAGGTTTTGGAACGACCATTGCTGAACCCGCACTAATAGCTGTTTCAGCTGAGGCAGCAAAAGTAGCCGCTAATGCTGAATTAATTCCTGATATTGCCAGTGAACGAGACAGCTATGCCTTGGGTTTACGTATTACCGTTGCATTTTCAGTTGGTCTGGCTATTTTAATTGGTGTCATTCGTATCATTAAAGGTTGGCCACTACAGTATTTGATTATTGGTGGTTACGCCGGTGTGGTGATTATGACGATTTTCGCACCGAAAGAGATTATTGGCATAGCTTATGATTCTGGCGGAGTCACTACTTCAACGGTGACAGTTCCTTTAGTAACAGCGCTTGGTGTTGGTTTGGCGTCCAGTATTCGTGGACGTAACCCGATGGTTGATGGTTTCGGTTTAATTGCATTAGCGTCATTAACGCCCATGATCTTTGTGATGGGCTATGGTTTGGTGGTTCACTAATGGCATTGTTGGAGCACATTTTATATACCTTGATGCAGACCTTATTTGATCTGATACCTATTATTGCGATTATTTTCTTTTTTCAGATTGTTGTATTAAGACAAAAGATATCTAATTTAAAAAATATTTTGTTGGGATTGTTGTATGTATTGCTGGGCTTGGGACTTTTCCTGGTTGGTCTAGAGCAGGCATTATTTCCATTAGGTAATTTAATGGCAACCCAATTGACTGATCCCGCCTTTATTTATGCAGAATTAGAGTCAATTCCACTCACATTGCATTGGGCCGATTATTTTTGGGTATACATGTTTGCTGCAGCGATTGGCTTCTCAACGACCATTGCCGAACCATCGCTGATTGCCGTGGCAATAAAAGCGAATGCCGTGTCTGCTGGGGCTATTGGCATATGGGGTTTACGTATTGCTGTCGCCATTGGCGTGGCCTTTGGTATTTCGTTAGGTGCTTTCAGAATCGTGACGGGCACACCCTTACATTACTACATCATTGTGGGCTATATCCTGGTGCTCATTCAGACTGTGTATGCGCCTAAAATGATTATTCCTTTGGCGTATGACTCGGGTGGTGTCACAACATCAACAGTGACAGTGCCTTTAGTTGCTGCCTTAGGTTTAGGTTTGGCAGGCACAGTCCCAGGGCGCAGTGTGATCATCGATGGTTTCGGCTTAATCGCTTTTGCAAGTTTATTTCCAATAATTACAGTAATGGCTTATGCGCAATTAAGTGAGTGGCGACATAAGCGCAATAAGCAAAAACTGGATAAAGAAGAAAATGCGACATAATTTTTTAAATTCAAAAAGGAGGGTGGCATTATGCACTTCAAATTATTAATAGCCCTGGTTGAAGATGAAAAAACAGATTCAGTCCTTGATGCTGCCCGTATGGCTGGCGCGACAGGCTCGACAGTAATTAGCCAAGCTCGGGGAGAAGGGGTGCAAAAGGCCAAAACGTTCTTAGGCCTTAATCTTGAAACGCAACGGGATATGTTGTTGTTTGTAGTCGAGGAACACATGAGTAGACAGATTCTTGAGAAGATCGCAGAGATTGGTGAATTTGATGAAAGGCCCGGTACGGGTATCGCGTTCCAAATTGATGTTGAAGATGCGGTTGGGGTTGGTCATCAGATCCGTAAATTAACAGAAGCCGTGGAGGATATATTATGAGTGAGAAAAAAATAATACGTGTTAGAGATGTTATGAAAAGGAAGCTCGATATTGTTGATGGTTTGACAACAGTGAGTGAAGCCTTGGATAAGATGGAACATGTTGAGAATAAATCGCTAGTTGTAGATAAACGACATGATGATGACGAATATGGCATTGTTTTATTGGCCGATATTGCGCGTCAAGTTTTAGCAAAAGATCGAGCGCCCGAACGTGTCAATATTTATGAAGTGATGTCAAAGCCGGTTATTACAGTACATGCCGATATGGATATTCGCTATTGTGCACGACTTTTCAATAAGTTTGGATTGACGCGAGCCCCGGTCATTGAAAATGAAGAGTTGATTGGTATGGTGAGCTACACCGATATGGTCTTAAAAGGCATGTCTGGGAACTAAAATTAGTTGCAAGACATTGCCAAGCGTAGTCCCGAAAATATATGGCGCTTATCCGGGTTATAAAAATTTCGAAAGCTGCTGCGCCTAATACTAGAGCGGGTATATTGGCTACCGCCGCGTAAGATGAAATGCTTATTATCAAACCAAGGTTTTGAATAGTTGTCGTAGGGAAAGGCATGAAACCCCGGATAGGGGTGAAAATTATTTTGACACCACTCCCAGACTTGCCCCGTGTTTTCAAGAGTTCCTAGCTTATCAGCAGCCTCCCATTCATACTCATGTGGTAAGCGTGCTTTAAGCAGTTCTTTTGAGTTGTCCTGTAACCAACGGATAAACGCATTAGCTTCAAAATAATTAACACCTGATACAGCGGAAGATGGATTAAGAACCTCTGCACCCTTTGCGGTGATCTCGTAGAAATTTTCATTACCATCGCAGTACCATGTTTCTGGTTGGCATGCGTTTACCTTTTTGCACCACTGCCAACCTTCATCTCCCCACCAGTGTTTTTCCCGGTAGCCCTGATCATTGATAAAGGCTTGCCAATCAGCATTACTTACGGGTTGCTGAGCAAGTGCGAAAGATTCTATGTTGACATTCTGAGGCGGTAATTCGTTATCAAATGCATCAGGATGAGAGGGATTGCCAATAGTAAATTCACCGCCGGCATATTCTTTGAAATGATAGTTAATATGATGACTTGCTGGCAGAGGTTTGTTATTTAAAAGTTCCGGTCTAAGTTGTAATTGGCGCTGCGTCAATACCATAGCCATAGTTTCAATGTGTTGACTGTGATGTTGTATAAGAAAACGTAATAAATAGTTTTGCTTATTTAATTTGTGTTGATAAAAGTCATCAGTGCCTGAACTAAGAATATGTCGGTTTTCTTGCGCCAGTTGGCGACACCATTGCCGGTGTTGTTCTATGGGGGGTAAGGCGGGGCCACGTTTGGGCTTAATGATATTTTCAGGTATGTAGAGCCACTCTAGATCAGCCGTGAGAGAATCATCGCCTAATATGACTTCGCGTAACCAGTACGATTCTATGTAAGCACAATGGCCGATATGCCAGCCAAATGGGCTTAGATCTTCATGGTACTGCTGGCGGTAATCATGATCATTTAATGTCTCGGCCATAGCCTGCATTGCCGAATGCGTTTCATTAAGAATGTTGATTAATTCTGCTGTCATTTACAGTGGCGACAATTCGGGCGGTTCGTCCTTGGCAAGGAGTAAAATATGGTGATCGGGAACGGGTTGCCACAGATCTCCATGAGTCAGTCGCTCTGAGGCGACTAATTGCGCATCTGGAAACATAGCATCATCCAGAGTGTAGTATAGGGAAGGGCTGTCGTGATTGTGTCCATGACGGACCGCATAAATTATTTCACCATCACAGATAATAATATTAAGTAACGCCTTTGCTGAGCCGAGCCAATCACCTAATAAAGAAAACATTTGTGAACAGGCTTCTTCTATACTGAGTTCTTTATTGTTAGCCAGTAGTTCACGTAGCAGCGCAAAGAGATATTCAGAATCTGTGGTGCCTTGTATGCCCGCACGAACATCATTACTCAAATAATCAGAAATCTCACGGCGAATTTGGGCTGTAAAGTTTTCAATGTAACCGTTGTGCATAAATAACAACTCATCATCATAGAAAGGCTGAGTATTTGAATGATTAACGGGATGATCTGCTGTTGCGCTGCGTATATAGGCCAGCCACTTATCTGATTCAAGACCTCGGCCCAGGCTTTCAAGATTAGGGTCAGACCATATCGGCATGGTGCTACGGTAGTTAACTGGTTGGTCATTGGCATCGTACCAGCCAAATCCATAGCCATCAGCATTAACCTTGGCGTAAACGAGTTCCTGAGGTGCGTAGGACTGAACGACCAGGCTGTGTGCAGGCCGAGTTAGGAAATGATCGAGACGGATTGTCGGGCCCAAATAGGCAGCCATTCGACACATTTTACATTCCTTATTATTGAACGGTTCGACAGCGTATATAGCAGATGTTAGCCTATCAGAGCAGTAGAGCCAACACACTTAAATAGTGTGCTAACCCTGTCAGAATAACGATTAGAATCGCAGGAGTGAGACATGGAGTTGAGAGCCAGAAAGGATCAGGTTGAATCACGTTTAAACTGCCAAAAGGTTTCGCCTGCGAGGGACGTGTCATCATTGTTGGATGATGTAAAACAAGGCCTGTTGCAAGAACCGCGTCGATTGCCGGCTAAATATTTTTATGATGATCATGGTTCACAGTTATTCGATAGAATCTGCGATACCCAAGAATACTATCCGACAAGAACAGAAGACGCGTTACTGGAGTCTGTTGCCAAGGACATTATCAGGCATTGCCAGCCAGAACACCTTGTGGAATTGGGTAGTGGCACATCACGCAAGACACGTCGCCTTTTTGATGCCTGTGAAGCACATGATTGCACCGTTAAGTATTGGCCATTTGATGTCTGTGAAGAAATGGTTAAGGGTGCCTCTGCAAGCCTTGTTGATGAATATCACTGGTTAGATGTGAATGGTTTAGTGGGTGACTATAACGCCGGTCTCGATCATCTCCCTGAATTAGAAGGCCGCAGCCTGTATGTATTTTTAGGAGGCACTATTGGTAATTTTGCCTATGCAGAAGGGGTTGCTTTTCTTACAGAATTACGTGAATCCATGTCAGAAGATGACATGTTGCTGATGGGAGCAGACAGGGTTAAGGATGAAGATGTACTTAATGCCGCCTATAATGATAAAGAAGGCGTTACGGCAGCGTTTAATTTAAATCTACTGAATGTATTAAACCGAGAAGTAGAGGCAAATTTTAATTCTGATAAATTCAAACATCATGCCTTCTTTAATCAAGAACAATCGCAAATTGAAATGCATTTAATTGCAACTGAAAAACAGACGGTTAAGCTGCAAGCCCTGGAAGAGGAAATCCTCTTTGAAGAAGGCGATAGCATTTTAACCGAGATTAGCCGAAAATTTACACACTCGTCGCTGCATGAAATGTTGCAAGAAGCGGGTTTTGTATTGAGTAAGCATTTTTCACCTGAGAATAATTATTTCTCACTGGTACTGGCATCACCATCATCGTAAAGTAACTGCATGCAGATAGAACAGGGCTTATTAGTTGAGGCCAGACAGCAACCCTCTCCAAATTGTGATGAACGTCCAGATGATGTTTCATTGCTTATTGTTCATGGAATTAGTTTGCCGCCCGGAGAATTTGGCGGGCCGTGGATAGATGCCTTATTTACGAACACGCTTGATCCTGAGGCACATGAATATTTTGCGCAAATACAGCACTTACGTGTTTCCAGTCATATATTGATTCGTCGTGATGGGGAATTGGTCCAATACGTGCCCTTTGATAAACGTGCTTGGCATGCAGGAGAATCAACATTCAAGGAGAGAAGCTGCTGCAATGACTTTTCTATTGGTATTGAATTAGAAGGCACGGATGATAAAGCCTACACAGACAGTCAATATCAGCAGCTAGCCACGTTGATTGCAGAGCTTCAAGCGATCTACCCCGCGATCAGCAGAGAGAACATAGTTGGGCACTGTGATGTCGCGCCAGGTAGAAAGACAGATCCCGGTGCGGCCTTTGATTGGTCTCGGCTTCAGCAAGACTTATCGACATTGGTTGATGCAGATTAAGCAGATTGGCATCTGAGGCCATTTGTAGTGATAATACACCGAGGCATAGTGGGGTGAGTTGTTGTTATGAGTTTGATTGCGATTTTGATTAGTCTGATTGTGGAGCGTTCGTTTCGTTCATTTCAGGAATACAGACAGTTTGCATGGTTTGACAGGTTAACTGATCGCATTAAAAAAGGCTGTGATGAACGCCAATGGCAAGGCCACGTTGTCACATTGCTCGTCTTAGCAGGGCCTTTATTAGCCGTCATTATTGTTAATGCCATACTGGATGACCTTTTACTGGGCTTTCTTTCCTTGATATTCAGCACCGTTGTACTTTTTCTTTGTCTTGGACCAAAGGATCTTGATAAACAAGTTGAGAGCTTTTTAACCGCTTGGGATAACGAAGACGAAGAAGCGGCGCGTGAAGCAGCAAAGGAATTACTTGGTGAAACGCCACCTGAGTCTTTAGATGAATTGCATCAACAGTTAATGCAGCATATTTTAGTGGCGGCGAGTGAGCGAATATTGTCACCCATTATTTGGTTTACGGTATTTGCGATGTTGGGTTCGGGGCCACTGGGTGTTGTCTTATATCGTTTGAGCTGTCACCTGCAGCAGCGCTCTAAAGGACAAACGGATGCCTTCGCTATGTCGGTGGACAGGCTTTATGCCATTCTGGGCTGGGTACCTGCGCATATTGTGGCACTTCTATTTGCAATGGCCGGGAGCTTTGTTGATACCATTCAACTTTGGCGAGAACGCAGTGGAACATGGCGCGATGACTGGCAACAAGCTGCGACAATGGCGGTTCTCACAGGCGGTTTGGGTGCCCTGCAACTGTCGAGCATAGGTGAAGACAAGGTAAGCCATGAAGAAATCTCTCATCATCTTCGTGCAGTGATTGGCCTGATATTGCGCAGTGTCGTTATTCTTGTTGTCTTGATCGCGGTGATAACGTTGACGATATTTCGTGGTTAAATAAATATCATCATTGCGAACTCAGTAAAGTAATCGATGTGTAATGTGGAAGGCATTACTCATATCATGCTTCCTTCAAGATCTCGCTATCCTCGTTCACAGGCGTCACTATGACATGACTAATGCCTTTTTAGGTTATAACTAAGCTATTTATTATGCCGTTTCGTCACTAACTTTTTGTAAGGGCAGAACATTAATGTAAATACGGCTATTAACATCTACCCGCTAAAATAATAGCTCGCCATCAGAGATACCCTGTCTCCTTCGATGATTTCACTTCAGAACCGCCTTCGGCGTTCCATCAAGTGCTTCCTACGCTCAGCTACGGTCGTACACGTAAAATCAAGGCGTCGACATGCTATCTCTAATACTGTGATGAAATAAAAAGTATTTTTGTAGGTTGGATTAGACATTATCAATGTCGTAATCCAACGTGCCGATGGACGCACTACAAGCGCAACCAGCTAGGAAGGGTATATTTGCTTATGCCGTTTCATTACTAATGCGTTGTAAGGTTGGCACGTCAATACCGGCCTTTTCTGCTAGCTCAAGTGCCCGTGCTAGTCGACCTGGCGCGCTGCGCCCCATGCAACCATGTTCCGGATCGCCATCAAAGGCCTCAAGCATGCCATTTATTAAACGTTCTCGATCAACATCACTGACATTGGTTAGCCAAGCCTGTAGTTGCATTACGTCATTGGCGACATCACGGGCAAGCTGTTGATGGTTCTGCCATAACTCACTAACGTTACCGCCTGCCTGCAGTCCGGCAATATTGGTTGTCAGAATGTAGACATTTTTTCTTACTAATTCATAGCAAAGTTCATCAGTGGTAGCGGGGATTGTGGTTGGAATATCGATTGTTCCCAGCGCTGCGGCAATGAGTTCTGCTGCTGGGCCAAATACAGGTGAAGGGATTAAGACTTTATAGTCCATGCCTTTTTTCTTCTCAAACCAGACAGAGATAACAGTGGGATCGGCAAGATCATGGGCATGCCAATCACGAGGCAGTAATTCATTTTGTAGCAGGCCTAATTTATCTAACCAGAGAGTTGGAATTTGTTCGAGTGTTGGGTGTAGATCGGCCTCTCCAACAGCAACCAAGACGAGCGCCGGGGAAGGCAGTTCTGCTGCAACAGTCGCAATCGACATATCACGTGTAACGGGATAAACAGGGTGACCAAGACGAAGGAAACCACGTGCGAATACACCGGCCATTTCACCCATACCAATAATGACGATTGGAGCTTTCATGTTCATTGCCTCTCTTAGATTTAGTGGCTAAGTATAACGAATTATTCTAATTCCTCGCCATGTCTACCCGGTTGCCAAAGAACCTCACTGCCATTTTCGTGGCGAGCTAGAACACGGGCAATCACAAATAATAGATCAGAAAGTCGGTTAAGATAACTAATCACATGCGGTGAGAGTACTTCATCTCGATTTAGGCTGATGACACGACGTTCAGCACGGCGGCAAATTGCTCGTGCTAAGTGGCAAGCGGATGTCGCTTTCCCGCCGGCAGGTAAAATAAATTCTTTGAGCATGGGAAGATCAGTATTGAAGTCATCAAGGGTTTCTTCAAGACGTGTTGTGTAATCGATACTGAGTTTACTGTAATTAGGCACGCAGAGTTCACTACCGAGATCAAACAGGTCGTGTTGAATACCCTCGAGGCAGGTTTTGACTTCATCGGGTAAGGGGTGCGCGAGAATCATGCCGATGGCGCAGTTGAGTTCATCTGCTGTGCCAATGGCCTCGATGCGCAAGCTATCTTTAGCAATACGTGCGCCATCGCCTAGGCCAGTATCCCCTTTGTCACCGGTACGGGTATAAATTTTTGATAAGCGATGTCCCATGCGTTCCTCTTACAATAAACGGTACTTGACCGGTAGAATTAAGTCTAAGCTATTACCCTCAAGTAATGCGATAGCAGAAGGTAGCATTTCAATCTTGCTAAGGCTATTCATGGCTGCTTCATCGAGAAGACCGAATCCGGACCCTTTTAGAATACGCATATGGCTGAGTTTGCCATCTGATTCAATACGCAGGCTTAGCTGTACTTCACCACTCCATCCGCGCCGAACAGCGAGACGAGGGTAATAAAAGTGGCTATTGAAGGCTTGTCGTAAAACAGATTTAAGTTGTCGGCTAGTATGTTGTGACTGTGATGGTGTTGTTACAGACGCTATTTTTTCAGAGACAGTCGTATTAACCATAGCCGATCTTGTTGGTTTCTTTTCGATTGCGACTGATTCGGACTTTTTGGCTTGCGATATTTTTTTCACAGGTTTCGTCGCAACCGCAACACGATGGGTTGTGCTGTTTAATACAGGTGTTTTCTTTACAGGTTCGGGTTTTGCCGTATCGATAGAAGGTTGCGCTTTTTGAATCGCTTGAGATGATTTATTCGCCAACACAACAAGCGAGACGGTCATTGCCTGACCGCCTGCTTGAGGAATATTAGCTGTGTTATCAGGCCACATCATAACGACCACCCCGTGCACGGCTAATGACAGCAGTACGGCAAACGTTAATCGAGATGTGGCTGATTTCATCATATTAATATGCGTATTCTACCGACAAGCTGATGTTGCGTTCTGGTGCGGCATAAAAGGCGATGTCAGTGGCACCAATTGGTGGAATGGCAGCATTGTAGGCGGTTGCCGAAAAATCGCTGTATTTTTTATCAGTGAGGTTATTGATGCGTAAGCCTGCCGACCAGTTCTTATGTTGGTAATTGATATTCATATTGAGAATAGTATAACCATCGAGTTGCTCAAAACTATTAGTCAAATCACCTGCACCGTAGCGGTCGCCAATGTATTGCACTTCACCAAATAAGCTCCAGTTTGAATCAAACTTATAATTAGCACTTAGATGCGCGGTATTATCAGCAACGAAAGGAATGTCATTTCCTTTGAAGGCGCCTTCATCAAACTCGGCATCAATATAAGTATATTGACCGGCGAGGGTGAGTTTTTTCATTGCCTGCCAACTTGCTTCAAGTATTAGGCCATTGCGAACAGTGGGGTCAAGATTAACATTAGCGAAGTTTACTGGATCGTAATCAATTTCATTTTTCAATCGAAGTTGGAACAAGGTTGCTTTTGCACGATTATTCCCTCGATGCCACTCGGCGCCTAATTCATATGAAATACCGGTTTGAGTATCAAGCGCAACGACGCCACCCAGTGTTTGAGTATGTTCATCCAATTTTGCGAAGCGAAAATTTTCATCACGGCGAATAAAGCCACGCCATTCAGGATTGAACTGCATAGAAAGACCCGCTTCAATAACGGTTTGACTGTCATTAATATCAATGCCGCTGGTGAACTTAAAATCATCGGCAAGATCATTTTCAACACGTGCTGAACGCGCACCCACGGTCGCGGTTAAGCTATTACTTAAAGGGTATACGAGTTGCGCATACAAATTCCGCACTTCTTGTTTATTGGTGGTCGTACCAAAGGCGGTGATGCTGTAATCGCTATCTATAAAATCAGTTCCGATAGTAATAAGTGATTCACCGTGGCTAGTGTCAAAGCTACCAATCAGACGCGGTGTAAACTCTTCAACTTCACGTGATTGAACAAAATCAAAACCACTTAATATGCCTACCACATCGGTGTCGCGATCAGTCAATTCTGCTTCGAGTTGCCAGTTATTGCTGAGCACATAACTGAGACCAATGCGTGAACTCTTAGTGTCGGTGTCAGAGAAATCTGTTAGAAAACGAGGCGCACGACGGTCAAGTGCGAAATCTGCAGCGAACAGGCCACCCGGTAATTGAGCATCTTCATCAATAACTTGGTGTTCAAAAAAAACGTTGCCTGTTTTAAAATCATAATCTACGCGACCGAATAGGTTTTCATATTCAACCTCATTCCGGTCACGGTAGTTATCGGCGCTGCGTGTGACGGCACTGAATCGATAACTCAATCCATTATCCAGGGTATTACTAATACCTGCAGATAGGCTGTTATTTTGATAGCTAGCTGCGGTTGCACGGACATAACCGTGCGAACCCTTAGGGGTTTTGGTAATGATGTTGATAACACCGCCAACAGCTTGATCACCAAACAATGAGCCAGCACTACCTTGAATGATTTCAATGCGCTCAATATCTTTAAGGTGGATGTTGTTGAATTCCGGTGCGGCGAGATCAGGGTTATTTAGACGACGACCATCAATTAGAAGCAGGGTGTTTGAACTTGCAGTCGCACCAAAGCCTCGCATGCTAACGGTAAAGCCTGTGCCATCGCCAACGAGATCACGGATCTGAATTCCTCCTTGGCCACGTAATACTTGGTCAAGGCTGATTGCGCCACTGCGTTCAATATCAGCACTGCTAATAACCGTGATGCTACCAGGAATAGATGTATTGTTTTGTTCTGAACGTGTTGCACTAACGACAACAGTATCTAAGGTGGTCTCGTCGATCGCAAGCAAATGACTAGGGTTAAACACTGACACAACAAGGCCAGCTAAAAGGGACTTCTTAAAGAATTTCATTACAACTCCGCTTAATAGAACTACGCAACCCGCATAGTCTGATTAAAGTTGACAGTGCAGAGGAGTTGGATGAGAGACATAGAAATGCCGCTACCGTCGCCCGCCCGCAACATGTCGCTTAGTGCATCGGGCCGGTCTCCGGGCTTACGAGTGGTTTAACCTGGTCTGTCGCCTTCCCATGCTAATGCACAGTGGCTGGATGACGGACCTTTACTCGATTCACCGTTGCGGGGGCAGCGTCGGAATAAATAGCATTGTGGCTATCGCACCGACTTCCCGTTTCACTCTGTTGATTGAAAAAATCGCCAGAGCACCTGATGCAGGTAGGGCGAGGTTAGGGGGTACGGCCGGTTCAGTCAAGCAGAGAATGTATTTAGTAGAAAGAATCAATCGCTTAGCGAAAAAAAATAAATTAGGCAGCGGAACCTTTATCAGGGAAGGCCTTTTCAGCAATGGCTGGGCGGGCATAGTGATAGCCCTGACCACATTTTACACCCATGTGTAGCACGGCCTCTCGTAAGGTTTCATTCTCAATACTCTCGGCAATACTCACCGCACCGAAAGAAAGTGCCAAGGCATGAATGTGTTCAATGATGGTGTGATCTGCATGGCTGTCGAGCATTTTACTGACAAAGGCACCATCAATTTTTAGATACTCAGGGCGGAAAATGCGCAGGTAATTGTAAGTTGAATAGCCCTGACCAAAGTCATCCAAAGCCAGTTTACAGCCGACATCTCGGAGTGCTTGAATTTCGCTGAGTAGCGAATCAGTTAGGTTGATCGTTTCCCTTTCGGTTATCTCGATAGTGACGGGACGCCCCGCTTCACAGGCTGGGGCGACTAATTTCCATAAATCGTTGCCAAAATTTTTATCATTGAATGAGATTAGACTGATATTCATGAACAGTTCAGTCTTCGGCGGTGCCAACTCCAATGCTTTTGCGATAACACAAAGGTCAATTTCACGTACTAAACCGAGATCTTCGGCAACCATAATAAATTCTGAGGCAGATACATGTGCATCGCCGCGTTTCATGGTGGCAAGCACTTCATAGGCAATAGGCTCACCGGTATGCAAGTCAGTGATTGGTTGGAAGGTAGGAACAATATCGCCTTCTTCAATTGCATTACGCAATTCAAAACCACGGCTGAAGACTTCCATGATGCCTTGGCTTATATCAATAGAGAGGACTTCAATATTACCGCGGTGACGTCGCTTGGCTTGATAAAGTGCGACATCGGCTGCGCCAATTAGCTCTTGCACTGAATTGCCATGGAACGGGGCAATAGAGATACCAATACTGGCACGCAATTGCAGGTGGCCGACAGGTAATCGCACTCTTGAACTATTGAGTGCATCGAGTGCTTTTTGGCACAGAGCACGCGCTTCATCTATTTCAGTATCGGTAAACAGCAAAGCAAATTCATCGCCAGCAAGTCGTGCAACGAGGTCATGAGGGCGCAGCAGTGTTCGTAATATTTTGGCGGTGGTTTTAAGTACTTGGTCGCCAATAGGGTGACCGTAAGTATCATTAATGAATTTAAAACCATCAATATCAACCAAGGCCAGACACAGAGATTTACCCTTTTCTAAGTTTTGCGGCAGTTTTTTAGCAAGCAATGTCTCGAAATGGCGGCGGTTATAAATGCCGGTTAATTCATCAGTGATCGAAATTTTATAAAGTTGTCGACGGTGTTTCTCTAATGTCTGAGCAAGCTCATAACGCTCACTGATATCATGGAAACGGCCGACGACGCCGAGCAACTTGCCGTGATTATTAAATGTTGCGTGTGCAGCAAGTTCGACGCGAATTGGTTTACTGCCAGAAGAACGAATTTCAATCTCAGCGCCGTTAATATCAAGGCCCTTTAAGTTGTCTTTATGGAATAGTTCTCGGTTTTTAAGTTCTGGCAGGAAGTCTGAGAAAAACTTACCAAATGAATCGGTTGTATTATAACCGGTCAGTTGTTGCCAGGCAGGATTAAGAAAAGAGATCGCACCGCGTTCATCTAATTCAAACATGGCTTCACGCATATTGTTTACCAATGAGCGTAACTGTTGCTCATTGGTGAGCAATTTATCTTGTGTGCGCTGCAAATTAGTGATTTGTTCCGACATCAGCCGCGCACTTTCTGTTAAGGCATTGCCGAGATCCTGAATTTCATTGTAATTGGTCTTTGGCGTCACGATATGTTGTTGCCAATCACCACGGCCAATATGAGCAGCAATTTTAACCAGCCGTTTGAGTGGTGCAGTAAAACCGGAAATAACCCAGTAGGTAATCGCCAAACCGATGACTAACAGGCCAACTAAAATAAGCAGATTATTAATTAATATGTCAGTTAGACGTTGGCCAATAGGTGCATTGGAAAGCTTGATTTCTAATGTGCCTTTGCTGATGGCATTTTCATAAAGTGCTGATTCAAGAACAATATTGGCCTCATCATCGGTAATAAACAGTTTTACGAAGAAATTAGGTTGAGGTTCATTTTGATCAAGAGAATAGATAAGCGTACCGGTTCGGTTACTGACGAACACACCGGCGATGGCGGTGTTTTCAATTAGATTATCAAGATATTTTTTTAGGTTATTTGCATCGCGGGCAGAGAGCATGCGCAGCACATTGGGTTCAGCCAGTGTCATTAAGTTACGGGCAAGATTACGCTGTGAATCAATTTCGGTTCGTGCCGCCTGGGTGACCAGAAAGAAACCCAATAGGGTGATGCCCAGAACTTGCATTAAGGTGAAAGCAAGCACAAGGCGACTACGGAGCGTACTTGGCAATTTGAGTTTCACAGAAATCCCTACTGAATCATCTTTTGCCGTCCCTTTTTCCTATTACGAGACAGCCCCCGACCTTTATTATGGACGTTAGAGGCTGATCTGTCACTGTTTCCAGTTTAATAGGTTGATTTATAAGGAGATAGGAGGCAGGCCAACACCTTGTTAACGTAAGCTGATCTGCTGCCACCCATGGTCGTCTGCATAGGCGCTCAAGGTCTCGTCAGCATCGACGGTAATGGGATGGTCGACTAATTTAAGTAGGGGTAAGTCATTGTGTGAGTCAGAATAGAAATGACTGCCCTCAAGACTGTGCTGATTGGTTTTCAACCAATTGTGTAGGCGCTCTACTTTTCCTTCTTGAAAACAAGGTGTACCCGCAACTTTACCCGTGTAGCGGCCATGTATCATTTCAGGATCGGTCGCGAGTAGGTTGTCGATGCCATAAGCAGCGGCAATAGGCGCGGTCACAAATTGGTTGGTTGCGGTAATAATAAGCAAGGTATCGCCTTTATCTCGATGTTTATTAACGAGTGCTTGTGCCTTTGGCAATATGAGTGGTTTGATGATCTCATCCATGAATTGCGCATGCCACGCCTGAAGTGTGGGCAT
>Ga0316207_10003243_pt1 | contig 15379 bp, 8 predicted proteins | sample 6weekpyrite_MG_FD_204943 | JGI IMG/M metagenome (GOLD analysis project Ga0316207, IMG submission 204943) | Microbial mat bacterial communities from mineral coupon in-situ incubated in ocean water Damariscotta River, Maine, United States -... | ecosystem: Environmental > Aquatic > Marine >... | reverse complement strand
CAGGGAGCGTATTATGTCTAATTTTCAAAAACTCCATAAATAAGTTTCAATAAACTGTAAGTAACTTCTTTGTAAGTATGTACAATATTGAGGCACATGGTTTGAATATAGTTAAGATAACTCAAAAAACAAAACTTTTTTTAATAGCATTATTTTTATTTCAAATAAACACATCTTTTGCAGATTCAAACTCAGAAGAGCATCAATTTGCTTATGTTAAAAAATTTGGATCTTTGCATGATTTTAATCAATTTGGTGACATCGTTAACGACGTTGAAACTGATTTAAATGGAAACGTTTATCAGTCTGGTGCTTTTCGATTCACTGTTGATTTTGATTCCAGTGATAAAATAAATGCGAAAGCATCGGGTTATTATAATGATGCATATGTCACAAAAACCAATGCTGATGGTTCTTTCGCCTGGGTTTGGCGAACCGAGGGATACTTTGGTGCCTATGCCACCAGTGTTACAACCGATGAACAAGGGAACGTTTATGCTACAGGTTATTATAATGGCAAAACAGATTTTGATTCGGATCGCTATGCGTCAGAGTATAAATACACCCGCTACAGTTGGGATGCATTTTATGTAAAGCTGGATAAAGATGGAAACTTAATTTGGGTAAAAACACTGAATGGCAATCGGGACGAATATGCACAAGATATAGTAGTCGATAAAAACGGTAATATATATGTAACAGGTTACTACAATGCCAGTATTCTCGATTTTGATCCAGGTTTTTATACAGTAGATTGGCAAGGAATTTTGGGTTACACCACTTTATTTGTATCCAAAATTAATAGTGATGGCACATACGGTTGGACTCATCGTTCCGGTCACGTTACCGGTGATATTCAAGGCCTTAAAATAGAGGTCGGTACCCAAGCAGAGGAAAGTTCTGATTTAATTTATGTTACGGGCCATTTTTCTGGGACAGTTGATTTCGATGCAAATGATCAGAATTCTGATGCTAACCTAAACACAATAATTTCAAACGGCAGTAGTGATGGCTTCATATTTCAATTAAATGATCAAGGCGAATTCAATTGGTTGCGAACAATAGGTGGAATAAGTAGCGATTTTATCAGGGATTTACATACAACTGAAACTGGCGTTTACGTTGTTGGAACAGCGATAGATGAAATCAGTTTCGGTGATGGTTTGACTGAGGAACGTTTGGGAACGCCCGGTGGTAGAAACGTATATTATAGTCAATTTAATGCAGACGGAAGTTATGTTAAAACAAAAATTTTACCCAGTACCTCTGCAAGCTTTAATTTACATCTAGCGATCGATGACAATGAAAACGTATACGTATCAGGTGTATTTGCCGAATCAACGGACTTTTATTCAGGTGCCGACCCACTTTTATCAGATGTTCGTGAAATAGATGGTTATTCCAATGTATATATTTCTAAATACTTACCCAGTGGTGATTCTGTTTGGACAAAAACGTTAGCCATTAATGGTAATGAGTCACTTAGGGGTATGAGTTTAGCAGCTAATGGCAATTTATATTTAACTGGAAAATTTAGTAATTCCGTTGATTTTGATCCGAGTTTAGAAGGTGAAGCCATCAAAACAGCCTCCGGTTATCAAGACGTGTATTTACTTTTGTTAACTCCCAAGCCTGAGGAATTTATAGATAATGATGAGCCACCGGTTGATACTCCTGAAGCGAGAAGCGAGCTAGGTATATCAAATCCATATCTGACTCCCGGTTCAGCCCAACCAGAGTTAAATTTTTTCTATTTTCGAGCACATCCATAAGCATTAAGGTTCTCTAAAACTTTAATGCTATCTTTAAGTTAGGCAAAGCACTTTATAAATAAGTGCTTTGCTATACTTTCAATAACTTCGAAGGGCGACGTTAGTTCACTAAAATGGAAATTAGTTGACTAAAGACGCAATATTCACATTGATTTAGTATATGTTGTGATGATGCTTATGGACAAATAAATTGCGTGAGTTCAGAGTGCGCAATCATAATCAGTTACCATTTTAATAAAAGCGATTTTTCGTTGCAATGCGGGCTCGTTGAAGTTAAATGCTGTGTCTTTATGTGCCGCCATTACGATAAAATAATAAAGTGTATAAGAAGCTGGAATCTCTGGATACTCGAAAGGGAAATGATAGACAAGTATCTTTTAGTTTAAAGTAAGAATATCAATGTAGAACACAAGGATGGACGGTACTGTAGTAGTTGTGCTGAAATTCTGCAATGGAAATGGAGCGAAGGGAGTGTTTTATTGAGTTAAACAATGAAAACTTACCGCATCGTGGTAGGAGCTTTCGTTCGATACATTCTTGAGTTAGTTAATACCATTTTTACCAGGATGGAAAAGTATGGCAAGCACTGCATTCTGTTGGTGAAACCGCGTCGTGTCCTGATGGCAGTGCATGACATTCTTGACAGGTAATGACTTGATTATGATTCATTCTGACAGAGAGCCAGTTGCCTGGGGCATGACAAGCTTCGCATGTGTTAGATGTATTGCCATGAATTAGTGACTTGGTATGACATGATGAACAAGCTTGTCCGGAAAATAGGTTATGATTAACTGAAGTCACAAACCAAGTTGTTGTGGAATGACACATTTCACAACCAAGGTTTGTTGCAAAATGAATGGCAGGTTGTCGATGACATCCACCGCAAGTGCCAAGTACTTCATTGTGATCCATGAGTGTTACAGGTACAAAATAGTTTGTAGTATGGCAAGCATCGCACACCACAGTTGTTCTTATATGTCCGGTTGGGGTTAAATGGCAGTCGTTACAAGAACCGAATATCTGCGTATGATCAACGGTAAATACAGGCGACCAAGCAGCGGTTAAATGACAGTCGCCACATATTTCAGATGTAGCAATATGTAATCCAGATTTTGTGGGTGCCAACACACCATTGTGACAAAACTGGCAGCTGCCAATGACTTCATTATGATCTGTACGAATTGCGGGTATCCATAACCGCGTAGCATGACAAGCGTCGCATCGATTAGAGGTATTGATGTGAGTCGTACTTTTGCCGCTAGCGATAATTTGATTATGACAGTCAACGCATGCACCGAAGGCTTGAGTATGGTCAACGGTTATTACTGGACTCCAGGAAATTGTTGAGTGGCAACTTTCACAAAAATTTGATGAACTGATATGTGCGAGTCCCATGCCGCTGGCTACTGTGTTGTTATGACAAGTTAAACAATCTCCGGTAACACTCGAATGATCCACACCTAGAATAGCGGTCCAGGTCGTAGTGCTGTGACAGGCTTCGCAAGCATTACTGCTTGTGATGTGCGCTGCAGACTTGTTATGGCAAGTGGCGCATAAACCAAGTACTTCATTATGATCAATAATTAAAGCTGGAATCCACCCGGTTGAAGCATGGCAAGCTTCACAAGCGTCGGAGGTGCGAATATGGCGAGCGCTTTTTCCAGTGTTAATTACGCCGTTATGACAAACACCGCAATTACCCAACGTTTGATTATGATCTACCGACGTTGCCGGAATCCAAGCTACCGATGAATGACAGGCTTCACATAGACGTGTGGTAGCAATGTGGCTCGATGATTTTCCACTAATTTTACTGCCATTATGACAATCACCGCAGGGACCGATAACTTGTGTGTGGTCATTATTTGGTACCGGTCGCCAAGCAACAGTACTATGGCAAGCTTCGCAAGCATCGGTAACGGGAATATGGAAAGACGGCTTGGCAATAGCATTTACGTTGTTATGGCAATCAATACAAATGCCGGTTACATGGCTATGATCAAATGTTATTGCAGCTGCCCAAGCTGCTGTCGAATGGCAAGCGTCGCATTCATTGGATGTGGATATATGGGCAGCTGATTTGCCTATAAGGTTTATGCCATTATGACAAGATTCGCAAGTTCCAATAAGTTCAACGTGATTAATATTTTGAACAGGCGTCCAGGTCAGTGTTGAATGACAGCTTCCGCAGCTATCTGTGGAGTTAATATGTCTGGAGTTTTTTCCGATATTGATAATATTGTCATGGCATGTGATACAAGCTTCTGTGATTTGTGTGTGATCTACGAATTTTACCGGTGTCCATGAAATATTTGAATGACAACTGCCGCAGACATCTGTAGTCGCTATGTGAGTGATACTTTTTCCAACGGCGATGTTGTTGTTATGGCAGTCAACACACGTTCCGCTCACATTGGAATGATCAACGCTAGGTACGGGTCGCCAAGCTAAGGTAGAGTGACAATTCACACAAGCGTCGGTACTAGTGATATGCGTATTGGATTTCCCCAGTGCAATAGAGCCGTTGTGGCAACTATCGCAGGTGCCTGTAACTTGGGCGTGATCTACTTTTGAAATGATTAACCATGCATTACTACTATGACAAGCTTCGCAGACATCACTGCTCGTTATGTGAGTAGGCGGCAGCCCTGAAGCGGATGTCCCATTATGACAACTAACACAACTGTTTGTAATTCCGGTATGGTCAAATAAGGTATTGCTCGTTAACCATTGAGTTGTGGAGTGACATGCTGAACATTCACTGCTGACAGGGATATGATTCGCTGGTTTACCCGTTGCCATTGTACCGTTGTGACAACCTGAGCAGCTGCCTACCACTTCAGTGTGATCAATGGTTGTTGCAGGATTCCAACTTGTGCTGCTATGGCAAGCTGAGCAGTTGGAAGTTGATAGAATATGAGTCGCTGTTTTGTCTGCTTTATGGCAACTGGTACATGAGCCAGTGACTTCGTTATGGTCAATGGTTAATGCAGGTCTCCATCGCACGCTATTATGACATGCTGCACAGCTGGTTGAACTATTAATGTGGTATGTGGGTGTGCCGCTGGCTTTAATACCATCATGACAAGAATCACATGTTCCTAAAATTTCTTGATGGTTTGTTATGGTGCCCGCTAGCCAGGATAATGTATTGTGGCAAGCGGAACAGATACCACTGCTACTGATATGATTCGCTGATTTGCCGATATTTATTATATTGTTATGGCAATTGATACAATTACCGACAACTTCGGTGTGATCGATACGTTTAATGGGCTTAAATGCTAACGAAGAATGGCAAGCTTTACAAATAATACTTGTTGCTGGGTGCTTTACTGGGCGCCCTTTGGCAATGTTATTGTTATGACATGACTCACATTCACCAATAACTTGGCTGTGATCAACTCGAATAACGGGCCGCCACGTGGCCACGTGGCCACGTTGTGACAGCTTTGACATTGGGAAGTCGTTGCTAAGTGATTTAAAGGTGTTGCTGTTGCACTTGTGCCATTGTGGCAACGTATGCAATTATCGACAATACCTGTGTGATCAAAGAGAGTCCGCAAAGCGCGAGCATTTAGGATTGAACGGTTGCTGTTTTGTATCTCATGAGTTGAATGACATTTGTCACATGTTTCAGTTGTAGGGAAATGATTGTTTGGTAACTCAGCAAATTCATTCGAAAAACTTTTCGGAGATAAAATAATTAATAAAATACAAAAAGCGAAGTACAGAGAATGTAGAAGTACAATATTGCACGGCTTTTTTTGCACAACATGATAGGCGCCACTGAATAATGGTTGCTCAAATCTGCCCATACTCTTCCCACGTCAGTTTTAATGTTTTTTAATTTTATTATTGCCTAATTAGTCCTTAAAATTATTAATACTCGATTACAAATTCTAAAATAGCCAGTCACGTCCTGTGAGTAGTGCAATTCATCCTTGTATTCGAGCTAATTAAAAAAGGGATTAATTAGCTACTTTTTTATAATTTTCTACGTGTAATTGTTATTTATATTAGAAGAAACAACTACAAAATTCTGTTTAGTTGAAATGGTCGATTGCAAGATATGTAGATTTGTTAAGAGTCGTATATTGAAAGACTAGCAATTCAAAAACCAATATAGACTATTACCGTATGCTGAAAAGGTTAATCAAAACTGAATCGAATTTTTAGCAATTTTTTTCAGCGGATTATCGATGCTGAGCTGGTTGTAATATTTTGATGAACTTTTATTACAACCAACCATATCAGCATCGACGGAATTCTTTTTGTTATTTGATTCCTAATTATAGTTTTGTAGAGAATTGCTATATTGTCAAATAATTGCTTAGTAAATTTTTGATTTAAATTTGATCTGAATAATAAATAAGACTCATGAAATATGGGCCTTATTTTTATGTGGCTAATGTGTGTTAAACAGTCTCATCATCAGTCACTTTAGATTCTGAATTTTGTTTATTTTGTGTTATGTCAGTACTGTTTAAATCGACCAAAATATTTCCGTCTGAAACTTGAATAGCAAAAGTTTGTAGATCTTTTTCTCCGCGAATAAAATTTAGCGCTTGAATGCCAGGGGGGAAATTCGCCCATTTTTCTGCTTTCCCAGTTTTAATGTCAAATTCAGCCCGGTGAAGTTTGCATTGAATTTTACAGTCATCAATTATCGTCCCTTTTTCTAACGGTGCAAATAAATGTGTACATTTTGACTGGGTTGCAAAGAAGCCATCATTGATATGAAAAAGAATGATCTTCTCTCCTTCTATTTCAAATGCTTTCATCGCTCCTAAAGCAATTTCACTATCTTTACACAATACTTGAAATCCCATATTAATTTCCTTTTTAATAATCTTTTAGCTCTTCAGGGTATTCTGATTTTAATGCATTTATTGCTTCAGCATGTCGTTGATTTAATGTGCTTGAATCTTTACTCAACACCGGCCCAGTGGTTAACCAATTCACTTCTGCAGCTAAAAATGAATCCCAATGGTTTTCTTCTGAATGGTTTTGCAGTTTGTCAGATAAACGTTGTGTTTGAGCTTTTAAGCGTTCACTTGAGGCGTTCTCTGGTGTTTCAATATCGGCAATGATTTCTAATTGAACTGTAGTAAGATTTTTGTTTTCGCGGGTTTTTTCAGCTTCCCGAGAGAGTAGCTCGGTAGGATTATCTTGCTGTGCAAGCTGAATTAAATTTTGGAAACGTTGATTTATTCGTTGATTCCAATCATTTTGATTTGGTTGTTCAACGGCTTTCATTTTTTCTGTAAAATCGTCAATGTTAATCTCTTGCTTAGTGTTAATGGCGTTTTCTAATGAACTACAAATTTCCGATTTTTGTTTCAAACGCTGTAAGTCATTAACGATTTGTTGTTTATCTAAAGATTCGATTTTTCTCTCATATAGATGTAATGCATCAGAGAGGCGTTTATCAAATGCTTCATCAGCTTTTTGGTTTGTTTTGCCAAAACTTTTTAAGTCTATTTGCAATTGGTTAAAAGTTGACTTCGAGTTGCCTATTTCAGTTGGTGTTTGGTTGCAAAAATCTTCAATTTTCTTGATAACGGCATCTTTTTGCGTGACCTGCTGTTCGGCTTCCGCTTCTCTTTGTTTGCTTGCATCTTCTCTACGGGCAAATACAGCATCCGATGCTAGTTTAAACTGGCTCCATAATTCTCGTTCTTTAGTGTGCTGAATTCGACCGGCTTTTTTCCAGCGTTGTTGAAGTGACTTGGCAGCATCAATGGCTTCTTGTAAATTCTCTACAGCAGCTAATGCTTGAGCTTCGATAACGATGGCCGATTTAATTTCGGCATTTTTATTCCATTCGGTATTTAGGGTGGTTTTTAGTTGATTAAAGGAAGCATAAAAACGTTTGTTCAATTCTTTGCGCTTTTTCTTATCGATCAGTCCAAGATCTTGCCATTCAGTTCGTGAATGGCGAAATAATGTCTCAACTTTTTTCCAGTCAATAGTATCCCAGTTAGCTTGATTGAGAAATGACTCCAAGTCTTCAAGAAATTTTAAACGTTTCTCGTAGTTCTCTTCAAAAAGCTTTGCTTCGTTTGAAAAGTGTTCTTTGCAAGGTTCGTATGCTTGATCACAGGCCGCTTGAAACTTCTCCCATAAGTCTTGTGAACTGTCTTTTTCAGAGGGACCTAACTTTTTCCAGTCATTTCTTGCTTGACTGATAAGGTAGGCAATTTCTTTAGGGTCTATGTCACTATCGATAAGTGTTTCAACTTTTTGAATCAGCTGTTCTTTTTGTGGTGTATTTGCCCATGAGCGCCAGTTGCTCAATTCGTTGATTTGTTTCGAGACATTATTTAAACGATCATGCAATTGGTGTAGGCTTTTTGCACCATGTTTTTCCATTTCTTTAATGTTGCCTTGAACTGTTTTTCTTAGTTGAGTTGCTTCTTTCAGTATTCCGTTACTTAAATGCTTCTCAATTTCATCTAATTGTGTCTTTGATTCTGACGCCAAGCTTTCTATGCGTGATTTTTGCTTTTCAGCAATAGAAGAAGCTTGGTTTAATTTATTTTTAATGTCTTGTTTTAATTTAGTCACTTCCTCGTTAAGTTCATTAGACGTATAACTGCTTATTTTGTTTTCAAATTTCTTGAGGGCATTTTCAGTCAGCTTAAAGGGGTGCTTAACATGATAGCTAATCTCTTTGTTCAATTTTTCTAATGAATCGAGTAACGTTTTATTGTGAAGCCGATCTTTAATATCTTTCTTGATAGTTTTTAATGCATCTTCAAATTGAGCGAGAATTTCTTCTTCAATATCTTTAGGTAATGTTTGTAATGAATGCCAGTTGGATTCTTGATCATTTGTGGTTTTGCTGATGTTAGTAAGTTCTGAGTCGCTTAAGTTTTGATTTTTCTCTAGTTGTAAAAGTAATTCATGCAACTGGTTAATGATAGATTGTTTTGCTGCTTTTATCGGTAGGTAAGCCGCTTCTTCTTTCAATCGTTCTTCATGACGCTCCAAATATTCATTATATGCATTGGAGAATTGGTTCTTGGCTTGTTCAAATCGACTTTGTAACTCTAAGGTCTCTGTAGTTTCGAGATCTGCCCATTGCTGGATATAATTATCGAATTGAATTTTGTCTCGTTGCCATAAGCCTTTACTTCCAAGGTTTTCAATATTGAGGCAGATTTGTTTTTGAGTTGCTAGTAGTTTAGCGGGTTTTTCTGCTTCTTGGATGAGTTGATCCAGTCGTTCCTTAACGATACGGCTTACATTTTTATCTTTTGTTTTGGTGGCGCGAAAAACTCGCTCTAGTGTTGATTTTTGGGAAAGTTTTTGTGCTGCGCTGACTCGAATATCGCTGTTACTATCTGAAATGGCTAGATTTCCGAGTAATGCCTCGCGAGATATTTTTTCCACTGCAGATTTTCGCAATGAGGTGGTATTGCCATTTTCGGCAATGTGCTCATATAATTTTTGATCATCTAACTGTTGGATTCTTTCTATTTTTTGATCGTCATCTAAGCTTGATTCAATTTGCCCTGATAAGGTTTGCTGAATGAGTTTATTTGCGAGTTCTTTAACTTTCGTATCAGTATTATTTTGGGCAAATTGACTGATTACATCTAAGTCGGTAATTCGTTTTAAGGCGAGTAGTCTCAGTTCACTACTGTCATCTGAAGTTACGACCTCTTTAAATATTGCTTGATTGTCAGCTTTGTCGAGGCTTATTAAAGCTTGTTTCCGCACTGAAGGATCATTATTTTGCCATTTAGGTTTAAATAAATTTTTGAATAATTTCATTTTCGCAACCATAGAATATTAAGTTTTTGTTACGCAGATTGGCAAAAAAACCGCATTTTGGCCAATGCTTACATGCAATTTTATGAATTTTAACGTGTTTTGGTAGGTTTATGCTAAATAAATACGTTAATCAATTATTTGTCATGAGAAGTCATAAAAATGATACACAATTGTCATAATGCATAATTGTGTCATCGAAATGTAATAATTTGGAAGGATAATTCGCGATATATCTATTTATAGGCGTATATTTGTATTATGGCTCAAAAAGTTTTACTCATTGAAGATGAAGCAGCAATTCGTGAAATGTTGCGGTTTGCATTGCAACAGGCGGATTATGAAGTGATACAGTCTGAAACTGCTCAAGGGGCAATGGATGTATTGAGCAAGGAAACCGTTGATTTAATATTGCTCGATTGGATGCTGCCAGGTATTAGTGGTGTTGAATTGTGTAAGCGACTGAAAAAAGACAGTAATTATAAAAAGATACCAATAATTATGTTGACGGCCAGAGCCGAAGAAGATGATAAAATTCAGGGACTAAACGCCGGTTCTGATGATTATTTGACCAAACCGTTTTCACCTCGGGAATTAATGGCGCGAATTAATGCCGTTTTACGCAGGGTGAGCAGTAACAAAGTTGAAGATAAAATTTTAGAATATGATGGTTTGGTGCTGAATGATAGCTCTCATCGAATAACAGGCAATCAAAAGAGTATTGAACTTGGGCCAACAGAGTATCGGTTATTGCACTTTTTAATGAGCCATCCGGATAGGGTATATTCTCGGGCACAACTTTTGGATAATGTCTGGGGCAATAACGTATATGTAGAAGAACGCACGGTTGATGTGCATGTTCGACGTTTGCGTAAGTCTCTGGAAGAGACCAGTCATGATCACCTTATTCAGACGGTTCGCGGGGCGGGATATCGTTTTTCTGTACCCTAAAGAGAGAAGGTAAAAATGTTAGCAGCAGAATATTGGCGACTATTTGGTGTAAGTGTAGCGGGTGGTTTGGTCGGCTTTTTTTTTGATCAAATAGCCTTGGGTTTGCTGGTTGGTTCAGTCGTCTATATTATTTATCATCTTAAGAATATTCACCGCCTCAATAAATGGTTAATAGATTCTAAAACCTCTGCTGAACCACCTGAAGGTAAAGGTGTTTGGTTTGGTATATTTAATCGAATTTACGCATTACAAAAGCGTAATAAGAGTCAGAAAATCAAACTCGCTGCGGCGCTAACCCGATTTCAAGACGCCGCGTCAGCGATGCCTGACGGTATGTTAATACTCACTCACGACGGCAAAATCGAGTGGTTTAACCAAGCGACTAAACGTTTATTGGGCCTTAAATCACCTCAAGATATTGACCAACCTATTACGAATCTTATTCGATACCCGGCATTTAAGACGTTTGTTGATTCAGAACATTATGGTGATGAGGGAATTGAAATATTATCGCCTGCCAATGAAGCAATCATTATACAAGTCCGCATTGTCCCTTATGGTAAGGGTAAGGCATTGATGGTTGCCCGCGATGTCACTCGCGTGAGTCAGTTGGAGCAGGTACGTCGGCATTTTGTAGCGAATATCTCTCATGAATTGAGAACACCCTTAACGGTATTAACGGGTTATATGGAAACGTTATTGAGCGGTGATAAAAAAGACGAAAACGAATGGCATGACCCCATGCAGCAGATGTATTCTCAGACGACTCGAATGGAAGGCATTGTTAAAGATCTATTGTTATTAACCCGAATTGAAAATTATTCTGGTGTGGTTGATGGTGATGTGGTCGATGTGCCTCAATTGATCGAAATGTTATTGGAAGAAGCGAGAATGCTTGGCATTGATAAAAAACAAGCTTTAACAGCTGACTATGATGCCTCGTTAAAATTGCAGGGAAAGCGGGAAGACATACAAAGCGCGCTTTCAAATTTGGTTAGTAATGCTGTTCGATACACCCCAAAAGGTGGAAAAATCCATATGAAATGGTACGCCGATCATTCTGGTGCTCATTTTTCTGTATTGGATTCAGGGATGGGCATTTCTCAAATGGATATCCCCCGTTTAACAGAACGCTTTTTTCGTGTTGATGAGGCGCGATCACGAGAAACAGGCGGGACCGGATTAGGTTTGGCAATCGTTAAACATGTGTTGAACCGGCATGATGGAACGCTTTCCATTGAAAGTACTTTGGGTGAGGGCAGTCAATTTTCTTGTAATTTTCCATCCTCGCGTATCGTTTCTGATGAATCTAGTCGTCAATTATCTGCCAAAGATAGCGCATAATAAAACATTCAACTGTCAAAAAAAGCCACTTTTAAATTAAGTTACAAAATCATTACAATATTCCACCTTTATATTCAACAGCTTACCGACTGTAACAAAACTGTAATATAAATGTAATAAAACTGTCAGTAAGCAAAATCATACTAACGCGAGTTTTGATAAACAAATCGTACATAGTTGATTAGGAGTATAAATATGAAATTGAAGTCCATTTTGTCACTTTCAGTGGCGAGCTTACTGTTAGGTTTATCCACGAATAGTCTTGCAGTAACAAAAGTAGATCCCGCTTTAGCTGAGTATAAACCGACCAGTGGTGTATCAGGAAATTTGTCCAGTGTTGGTTCAGACACGTTGGCTAACTTGATGACCCTTTGGGCAGAATCATTTAAGCGTGCTTACCCAAATGTTAATGTCCAAATTCAAGCCGCGGGTTCTTCAACTGCACCACCAGCGTTGACTGAAGGGACATCAAGCTTTGGTCCTATGAGTCGTAAGATGAAAAGTAAAGAGCTTGAAGCTTTTGAACGTCGTCATGGCTATAAACCGACTGCTATTCCCGTCGCAATTGATGCGTTAGCAGTGTATGTACATAAAGATAACCCTATTGAAGGATTAACGATTCCCCAAGTTGATGCCATATTTTCGGCTACACGTAAATGTAACTATGACAAGGATATCAGTAGCTGGAAAGATGCTGGTTTAACAGGCGCATGGTCATCTCGTAGCATTCAAATATTTGGTCGTAATTCTGTTTCTGGCACTTATGGTTACTTCAAGAAAAAAGCATTATGCAAAGGTGACTACAAAAATAATGTTAATGAACAGCCCGGTTCTGCTTCGGTAGTACAATCTGTATCTGCATCTCTAAATGGCATCGGTTACTCTGGTATTGGATATAAAACTTCTGGTGTTAGAGCGTTACCTTTAGCGAAAAAAGCAGGAAAAGCCTTAGTGGATGCAACACCAGAAAATGCAATTAAAGGAAGTTATCCTTTATCGCGTTTCCTATATGTTTATGTGAACAAGCAACCTAATAAACCACTTTCTCCTTTGGAGCGTGAGTTTGTAAAAATGGTTATGTCTAAAGAAGGACAGCAAGTAGTGGTTAAGGATGGATATATTCCACTTCCAGCAAAAGTTGTTAATAAGTTTTTGAAAAAAATTAAATAGAGCCATTTCTTGTAGCGAAAACCTGCAATATTTTGAGTTGCAGGTTTTTCTATAAGGAAATATTTAATCATTAATTTTTATGAAAAGAATAGAAATATAAATTATGTCGCAAGCGAAACTAACAGATAGCCCTAATTCAACTCGTCATAAGTGGCGTATGCTGAGTGATAAATTTGCAGCTCATGCTGTTAAGCTCGGCGGGATGGGTGTCATTGTCGCGATTACGTTGATTTTTTTCTATTTACTCATGGTTGTAGTGCCGCTGTTTGAATCTGCAGAGATTGAAAAACGTGATACTTACCAATTATCAAAGTTACAAGATAAAGCCGCTTTACATTATATCGTTGACGAGCAAGGTCGCATTGCCATGCGAATTGGCGAAGATGGTAAATTAGTAAGCTTTAAAACAAATAACGGCGAAGTGATTAGCGAAGAACAGCTCGTAGATTTACCAATTACAAGTTTTGCTAAATCTGAATTAGGTTCTGGCGTTATTGCATTTGGTCTTGAAGATGGTTCTGTTGTTGCGTTAAAACTAGATTTTAAGGTGACATACGATGGATTGGAAAAAGTCATCACGCCACGCTACGAACCTATCTTTGGTGATGAACCCATTGTTGTAGATGAAAATGGTAATGCGTTGCAACATATTGCCATTCAGGGTAATGAGGAAGGATACAGTATTGCCACTATTAATAGTGAAAATAAGCTTCGTATTACACAATTTCTTATTGAAGAATCCTTATTTGAAGATGAGCAAAATTTTGAAGTAAGCAGTTATGATGTAGATACGTTAAGTCTTCAAATAAAAAATGTGTTGATGGATAATGAGCAAAGAATGCTTTATATCGCCGATTCTGATGGTGGTATTAATTTCTATAATATTGCTGCTAAAGAGGATGTGAAATTCGTTGAACGAGTTGAAGTAACAAAATCTGGCTCTCAAATTACTGATATTCAGCTTGCTTCGGGTAGTATTTCTTTATTGATAGCAGAAAATTCAGGGCGAGTCTCACAATGGTTTCCGGTTCGTGATGACAATAATCAGTATAAACTCTCATTTGTTAGAGAGTTCTTTGAAAACCAATCGTCAGTTGTAAAAATTGCCAGTGAATATTTTCGTAAAGGTTTTTTAAGTATTAATGAGAAGGGTGAGTTAGGTATTTTTCATCTAACAGCCCATCAAAATGTCTTATTAGAACCTGTTACTCAAAATAAAATCAAACATTTGGTTGTATCGCCCAGAGCTGATTTCGTTCTATTGGAAGATGAAAATGGAAATTTTCAGACTTGGCATGTTGATAATGAGTTTCCTGAAATTTCTGCAAATTCGCTTTGGGATGAAGTCTGGTATGAGGGATATAGCGAGCCTGAGTATCTATGGCAATCATCTTCAGCGAGTAACGACTTTGAGCCTAAATTTAGTTTAGTGCCTTTGTCATTTGGAACGATAAAAGCGGCGTTCTATGCCATGATGGTGGCGATGCCATTGGCAATTTTTGGCGCAATTTATACCGCTTATTTTATGTCGCCCAAGCTACGACAAACAGTTAAACCTTCTATTGAAATTATGGAAGCGTTGCCAACGGTTATTCTTGGGTTTTTAGCGGGGTTGTGGTTTGCACCTTTCTTAGAATTACACATGCCGGGCGTATTTGCCGTCAGTATCGTACTACCCCTCGGGGTCATACTTTTTGGATATCTCTGGTACAAGTTACCCAATCATTTAACCGCCTGGGTGCCCGATGGTTGGCAGCCAGTTTTGTTGTTACCAGTTATCATTTTAATTGTCTGGGGAGCATTGGCAATTAGTCCTCAAATGGAAATATGGTTTTTTGGTGGCAATATGCCTATTTGGATGAACGAAGAATTAGGTATTGGTTTTGATCAACGTAATGCAATGGTTGTTGGCTTTGCGATGGGTTTTGCGGTGATTCCAACGATTTTTTCGATCGCTGAAGATGCCATTTTTAGTGTGCCAAAATATTTGACGAATGGTTCTCTGGCTTTAGGCGCTACTCAGTGGCAAACGTTAACGCAGGTCGTCATTCTTACTGCCAGTCCCGGAATTTTTTCTGCGGTAATGATCGGTTTTGGTCGTGCCGTTGGAGAAACTATGATTGTTTTAATGGCGACAGGTAATACACCGGTCATGGATTTTAGCATCTTTGAAGGTATGCGTACCTTGTCAGCCAACATAGCTGTTGAAATGCCTGAATCTGAAGTGGGTAGTACGCATTACAGGGTGCTATTTCTGGCGGCATTAATACTCTTTGTATTCACCTTCTTCTTTAACACAATTGCTGAATTAGTCAGGCAGCGATTAAGAAATAAATACAGTTCATTGTAGATATAATATATGA
>Ga0316207_10003242_pt1 | contig 15381 bp, 17 predicted proteins | sample 6weekpyrite_MG_FD_204943 | JGI IMG/M metagenome (GOLD analysis project Ga0316207, IMG submission 204943) | Microbial mat bacterial communities from mineral coupon in-situ incubated in ocean water Damariscotta River, Maine, United States -... | ecosystem: Environmental > Aquatic > Marine >... | reverse complement strand
CCAACCGATACCTGAACCGGGCTGCCGCCGTTTGCTTAACGGCGGCAGCTTTTTTTCGGACCTTGCCGGAGCAGAGCAGGTTTTACGCCGCTCTTGCAGGCAGCCCCGCTGAACAGCGCCCAAACAGAACTGTCGGCCAGCCGGAAACACGTGGCCGGGCCAAAGGTTTCGGGTCAATTCCCAAAGAGCGGCCTGAAACCCGGGGTCCTAAAGCGCTTCCTGCGGTTGCAGGCTCATTCGGTGGCCCGTGCTTTCATCACCCCTGTGCCCGTCGCCGTGCCAGTCAAGCTTGTCGCGAAGCAACACCACGCTTCCAAGGATGATCATTGATGGCCCCCGCAGATCTGCACGCCGGGCCTGTTCGGGAAGATCGGCCAGAGTGCCCGTGACCACACGTTGATTGTCGCAGGTCCCGTTGTCGATGATCGCCGCCGGTGTTTCGGGGTCGGCTCCGCGCGCGATCGCTTCGCGCGACAATGTCTCAAGGCTCGACAACCCCATGTAGATCGCCACCGTCTGGGCTGGCCGCAACAGAACGTCCCAATCCAGATCGAGCACGCCGTCACGGCCATGCGCGGTGACGAAAAGGCAGGATTGCGCATGATCCCGGTGGGTCAGCGGGATGCCGGCGTAGGCGCCGCATCCGGCCGCCGCGGTGATGCCGGGAACCACCTGAAAGGGAATGCCTTCGGCGGCCAGCGTTTCTATCTCCTCGCCGCCACGTCCAAAGATGAACGGATCCCCCCCCTTCAGCCGCAGCACCCGGCGCCCGGCGCGCGCGTGTTTCACCATCAGCCGGGTAATGTCGTCCTGCGCCATCGTGTGCTGTTTTGGCAGTTTGCCCACATAAATTCTTTCGGCATCGCGCCGCACCAGCGAAACGACACCTTTGCCAACCAGCCGGTCGTAGAGCACGACGTCAGCCCGCTGCATCAGCCTGAGCGCGCGAAAGGTCAGCAGATCCGGATCACCCGGACCAGCGCCAACCAGGTAAACTTCGCCACCGCCACCGGCAGGGGCCACGGCCGCCGTTTCGATTTCAGCCTCCAGCGCGGACTCTGCCGCACCCGAGTTGTCAGCAAGCAACAGGTCACCGACGGGCCCGTCGATCACCCTTTCCCAGAACCGTCGGCGCACCCGCCCGTCGGCAAGACGCGCCGCAACCCGATCCCGGAACCCGCCAACGAACCGCGCGAGCCGGCCGTAGGCGGGTGGCAGCATCGCTTCGATGCGGGCCCGCAGAATGCGCGCGATGACCGGCGCCGCGCCGCCCGACGCAATCGCCACGACGACCGGCGAACGGTCGACCACCGACGGGGTGATGAAGTCACAGGCATCGATAACATCGGCGACATTGACCAGCGCTCCTGCCGCTCTGCCTGACAATACCAGCAGGTCATCGCGCGCCGGGTCGTCAGAGGCGCCATAGGCGACCGCGCAACCATCGAAATCAGATGGTTCAGGAATACGGCGGTGCAACACAAGCCTGTCGGTTCCGATCAGGCGCAGGCATTCTTCGCCCGGTTCCGGATCGAACAGCGCAACCGTAGCGCCTGCCGACAACGCCCGTTCAACCCGCCGCGCGGCCATGGTGCCACCGCCATCCACCAGAACGGGCTTGCCCCTGATATCCAGAAAAATCGGCAGGTAATCCATGCTGTCCCTCTCTCAATCAGGTTCATTGGCGCAGGTCGCCGCCCAGTCCGCCATTTCGCCCGCAAGCGCCAGCGCGGCATCGCCGTCCAGTTCGACAATGGTAATCCGGCGCCCTTCACGCAGGACCATGCGCAGCATTTCAAGCCCGCTTTCGTATTTGACCCGCCGCAGCTCCGCGTGCCGCCCGAACGGCAGCTCATGGGTCCAGATCGAGGTGACCGTTCCGTCAGTCATAACGCATGCCCCGGGTAAAGGCCGATTCAAGGATCCACTGCCACTTACGCGGCGTGTCCCGATAGTCCGGCTTTATGTCGAATTCTATGAACATCTGGCCGGATTCACCTGCGTGGCGGACCAGCAGCTCCAGTTCCCCGAAACTTTTGACATCGGGATGCCCGATGATCAGATCGCTCAGCTTTGCCATGTCTTTCCCCCGCATACTCTGTTGTGAAAGCGAACCCGCAGAACCAGCCGCGCGGGCTCGTCTGCGCCATCGTCGTCAAATTCCGTGCGATTGTGCAGAACGTTGTTGTTGAGCACCCCTTCGCCGGCTTTGAAGCTTATGGTTTTCATCAGCGGATCCCCCTTCTCGAGATGCCCGCGCAGAAAATCCGACGCCGCCCGCGTCGCCGGGTCGTCCCGCCAGACGATCGAACGGGTGCGCGCCGTGTAGCGCATGACCAGACGCCCTGTTTCCGCGTCAACGGAAAAGACCGGCCCGACCGAAGCCGGGCGCAGGCTGCCGTCGGCTTCGCGATTTTGCGGAATGGTCATCGCCTCGGGGTGCATCAATGCCGCGACATGGCCGGGATCGGCGTCGCGCAGGCGTATGTAAGCAATCTCGGGATCCAGCAGCTGGTTCTGGCCGCCGCTGGCGGCCGGATGCGCGCAATGAAGGATAAAAGACCGGATCTGGTTGTCCGAGTCGTTGTAATAGCCGTCTGTGTGCCAGTTCATCGCCCGGCGCGAATAGGGGATATAGGCGCGCTGTTTCGCGGCCCTGGAAAAGGTCAGCGCGACAATCCCGTGGTCCCCTGCCGAGCGGTGCTGCTCTGCGATCCTGAGGTCAAGCGCATCGGCCAGCCCCCGCAAGGCGGCGCGCAAACCTTCGGCAGTGTCCGGCTGGCGGCGGGCGCGATAGAGCGCGAGATTCGCGCTTTCGCATCTTCGCACCAGCTCATCGCGCTCGGATTCGCTTGGATTCGCCAGATCCGCAATTTCCACGAAACCGTCACCGGTCACATCCGCGCTTGCGCCCAGCTTGTGGCGACGCCAGTCGGCATAGGCCGCGCCTGACTCCAGGTTCCAAACATCAAGCAAATGTTTTTTATCGGTTTTTTCTTTCTGATCCTGCAACATTTGCTGCTCCTCAGTGCCGGCGCGCGTCATCGTTTGAAAAATATTGCCGCATTTAACAATTGAAAAATACAGTATTTGCGTTTTCATTACATTCGACTATCCTAATGTTCAAATCAACACCATTCATCTGAACGCTGCGGATAAGCGCAAAGACAATGGTAACGCCCCGGCCCGACGCGAACCGGCGCCGCAAGAATGAGCCGGAACGGCCGCACAAAACTTAGGGAGGACGACATGAAAGACGGCGATTCAGTTGACCAGACGGAAGACGGCAAACACCCGACTCCGATGCTTGACCAGTTGGAAGACGGCCCCTGGCCCAGTTTCGTCACCGGGCTGAAGCGGCTGCGTGACGACGGCGACGCACAATATGCGCCAATGATGAACGATCTGCTGGGTCAGCTGAACCACTCTTACGAAGAGCGTCTCGGCTTCTGGAAAGGCGGCACGGTTTCGGTCTTTGGCTATGGTGGCGGGATCATCCCGCGGTTTTCCGAAGTTGCCGAGAAATTTCCCGAATCCAAGGAATTTCATACCCTGCGCGTCATGCCCCCCGCGGGCTTTCACTATACCACCGACATTCTTCGCAAGCTCTGCGATATCTGGGAGCGTCACGGCTCGGGCCTGATCGCGTTTCATGGCCAGTCCGGCGACATCATGTTCCAGGGCTGCACCACCGAGAACACGCAAAAAGCCTTTGACGAGCTCAATGAACTGGGGTTCGACCTTGGCGGCGCCGGCCCCGCCCTGCGCACCGCGATGTCCTGTGTCGGCCATGCCCGCTGCGAGCAGTCCTGCTATGACGAAGTGCGTGCGCACCGCTCGATCATCAACAAGTTCCTCGATGAAATGCACCGCCCGGCCCTGCCCTACAAGTTCAAGTTCAAGTTTTCCGGCTGCGCCAATGACTGCGTGAACGCCATTCACCGGGCCGATTTTGCCGTGATCGGCACCTGGCGCGACGACATGAAGGTCGACCAGGAAAAAGTGAAGGAACACATCGCCGAAAAGGGCCGCAAATACACCATCGACACGGTGATCTCCATGTGCCCGACACGGGCGCTGTCGCTGAATGACGATGACACGCTGGATGTCGACAACAAGTCCTGCGTGCGCTGCATGCATTGCATCAACGTGATGACCAAGGCGCTTTCGCCGGGTGACGACAAAGGCGCATCGATCATGATCGGCGGCAAACGCTCGCTGAAGGTGGGTGACCTGATGGGCACCATGATCGTGCCGTTCATGAAGCTCGATACCGACGAGGATTACGAAAAGCTGGAAGAGTTCGCCGAGACCTGCATCGAGTTCTTTGCCGACAACGCGCTTGAGCATGAGCGCATCGGTGAAACCATCGACCGGATCGGCCTGCCTGCTTTCCTTGAGGCAGTGGGCGTCGAGCCAGACCCGAACATGGTCAATCACCCGCGCACCTCAAGCTACGTGCGCACCGACGATTTCGACGTCGAGGCTGAAAAGTGGTTCGAACGCAAGGCCCGCGGCGCCGGGATGACGCTGGGGTCGGACAGCGACTGATGGAGGGGCCGCAAATCATCTGCGGCGACAGGTCAAGGCGGCGCCCGGGAGGGCCCCTGAGGGAGGATAACAGATGAGCACCACAGATACCGTGAAACCGCGCACCCCGGACGAAGTCGGAGTCCCCGACCCTTTCCAGTACATGCACCCGGTGATGAAGGACAACTACGGCAACTGGGACTGGCACGAACGCCCCCGCCCCGGCGTGCTGCGCCACGTCGCCAGGAACGGCGACGAAATCTACACCGTGCGCGCCGGCACGCAGCGCCAGATGGACATTTTCACGATCCGCAAACTCTGCGATATCGGCGACGCCTTTGCCGACGGTCACGTGCGGTTCACGACCCGGTCGAACATCGAATTTTTGGTCAGGGACGAAGCCAAGGTCGCACCGCTGATCGTAGCGCTCGAAGAAGCCGGGTTTCCGGTGGGCGGCACCGGGGCCTCGGTCTCGATGATCTCGCACACGCAGGGCTGGCTGCACTGTGATATTCCGGGCACCGATGCCTCGGGCGTTGTCAAAAGCCTGATGGACGAGTTGCACAAGGAATTCGTGCAGGAAAAAATGCCCAACCGGGTGCGGATCACGACCTCCTGCTGCCAGATCAACTGTGGCGGCCAGGGCGATATCGCGATCAACGTGCAATATACCAAGCCCCCCAAGATCAACCACGATCTGGTGGCAAACGTCTGCGAACGCCCCGCCGTGGTGGCGCGCTGCCCTGTCGCGGCGATCCGCCCGGCAATGGTGAACGGCAAACCCAGCCTCGAGGTGGACGAAAAGAAATGCATCTGCTGTGGCGCCTGCTATCCGCCCTGCCCGCCGATGCAGATCAACGGCGCGGAATCGACCAAGATCGCAATCTGGGTTGGCGGCAAACATTCGAACGCGCGCTCCAAGCCGACCTTCCACAAACTGGCGGTCGCCAACCTGCCCAACAACCCGCCGCACTGGCCCGAAGTGACAGAAATCGTCAGGAAAATCGTCGATGCCTACAAGGCCGACGCAAAACACTGGGAACGGATGGGCGAATGGATCGAAAGGATCGGCTGGAACCAGTTCTTTGACATGACCGGCCTCGCCTTCACCAAGCACCATCTGGATACATGGACCGGGTCGCGCAAGACCATGAACATGTCCGCGCATATCCATTTCTGAGGGGGCAAGAGAGGTGAAATTCGGAGTTGTCATCAGCGAAGGCCCCTACACCCATCAGGCGGCTGACAGTGCCTATCACTTCGTTAAGGCCGCCCTTGCCGCCGGCCACGAAGTGCCGCGGGTGTTCTTTTACCACGATGGGGTCAATGTCTCGACCCGGCTGTCGGTGCCGCCCCAGGACGAGCGCAACATCCAGAAGAACTGGACCGCGCTGGCCGAAGAACACGGGCTGGACCTGGTGGTCTGCATCGCGGCGGCCCAGCGGCGCGGACTGCTCGATGAAAACGAAGCCAGCCGCCAGGGCAAGGACGCCGACAACATCGCCGAAGGCTTCCGTATCTCGGGCCTTGGCCAGTTGATCGAAATGGGCATCCAGACCGACCGCCTGGTCACGTTTGGCGATTGAGGAAAGGGCTGTAAATGTCAGAAGATATTAAAAAATTCCTCTACGTCAACCGCAAGGCGCCCTATGGCACGATCTATGCGCTTGAAAGCCTTGAGGTGGTGCTGATCGGGGCGGCGTTCGATCAGGATGTCAGCCTCGCCTTTCTGGACGACGGGGTATTCCAGCTGACCCGTGGCCAGAACACCGAAGGCATCGGGGTCAAGAATTTTTCGCCCACGTTTCGCGCGCTTGGCGATTACGAGGTCACCAAGCTGTTCGTCGAACGCGAGTCGCTGGAAGAACGCGGTCTGAGCGAAGCCGACCTGCAGGACGTGACCTATGAGGACGAAGATGACGACTGGGCCGAGAAACCTTCGATCCGCCTGGTCAGCCGGGCCGAGATGGCCGACATCATGGCCGACCAGGACGTGGTTCTGAGTTTCTGAAAGGGGAAAAATGTCAACGCTACACACGGTAAACAAATCGCCTTTCGCAACCCAAACCCTGCTGAGTTGCCTTGGTCACGCCAAATCCGGCGATGCGGTCCTGATGATCGAGGATGGCGTTTACGGCGCGCTGTCGGGCACGCAGCTGGCCGATGTTGTTGGCGCAAGGGGCAACGAACTCTCGCTTTTTGTTCTCGGCCCCGACGTTGCGGCGCGGGGCATGGAGCCGGGGCGCCTGATAGAGGGTATCGAATCCGTCGACTACGCCGGTTTTGTCGATCTGGTCGCCAAACACGACCGCACGCAGGCCTGGCTCTGAAATTGCCCCGTCACGGGGGCGCATCTGAAACCTAGGAGGAAAACATGGCATATCAGTACAACGGGCACACTGTTGAGCATGACGAAGAAGGCTACATCACCAACCTTGCCGACTGGAGCAAGGAACTGGCCGATGTGATCGCCGAAACCGAAAATATCGACATGAACGAAGAGCATTGGGAAGTGGTGAACTTCCTGCGCGACTACTATGACGAATACCAGATCGCGCCGGCCGTGCGCGTGCTGATCAAGTCAATCAAAAAGTCGATGGGACCTGAAAAGGGCAACAACAAATACATGTATGAGTTGTTCCCCTACGGCCCGGCAAAACAGGCCTGCAAGATCGCCGGTCTGCCCAAACCGACCGGCTGCGTCTGATATCCAGACCTCTGAACGACAACAATAACAGAGGCGAACAACGGGAGGAAACCGCGTGCTTTCAACGCTTTACGCATTGCTGTTCTACGCGGCAAGCCTGATCCTTGTTGCGGGTCTGGCCCTGCGTATCCGTAAATATGCGCGCACGCCCGCGCCTCTGAAAATCCCCACGACACCGGCGCCGACAACCCAGCGCGGCGTCGCGCTGCGGATGCTGCGCGAGGTGACGCTGTTTGAAAGCCTGTTCAGATCGAACAAGTGGATCTGGCTGTTTGGCTGGGTGTTTCACGTCGCGCTGTTTCTGGCCCTGGCACGGCATCTGCGCTACTTCACCGAGCCGGTCTGGTTCTGGGTGACCTTCGTTCAGCCCTACGGCACCTACGCGGGCTTCGCGATGGTCGCGGGGCTGCTCGGCCTCTGGGCGCGGCGGTTCCTGGTCGAGCGCATCCGGTATATTTCCAGCCCCTCCGATCACCTGATGCTGGCGCTGCTGGTGGCGATCGGGGTCAGCGGTCTGTTCATGCGCTTCGTGGCGCGCCCCGATATCATCGCGGTCAAGGGCTTCTTCCTTGGGCTTTTACGGTTTCAGATCAACCCGCTGCCCGCCGACCCGATCCTGCTGACCCATCTCAGCCTTGTCCTGATCCTCATGATCATCTTCCCGATTTCCAAACTGCTGCACGTGCCGGGGGTGTTTTTCAGCCCGACCCGCAACCAGGCCGATAACCCGCGCGAAAAGCGGCATCTGGCGCCCTGGGCGGCCGAGCTTGAGAAATAGGAGGCCGGGGCATGGCATCGCTTGACATGGATCACGAAGACGGCCCCCGGTTCATCGCCGACCCGCTGGAAATTCCGCGCCTCAAATGCGGCGCGATGGAGGGGCTGAAGCCCTTTGTCGCCGCGCCCCAGCACCAGGAAAAACTGGGTTTCCCCGGCGAACTGGTCGAGGACTGGAAAGAAAAGGCGCTGGAAAAGATGGCCGATCTGGCCAGCAAGAACCGCGCCTTTCAGGTCTATCTCGACACTTGCGTCAAATGCGGTGCCTGCACCGACAAGTGCCACTACTTTCTGGGCACGGGCGATCCCAAGAACATGCCGGTGGCGCGTCAGGACCTGCTGCGCAGTGTCTACCGGCGCTATTTCACCTTTGCGGGCAAGTATTTTCCCTGGCTGGTCGGCGCGCGCGACCTGACCGAAGAGGTCCTGCAGGAATGGTATTCCTATTACCACCAGTGCAGCGAATGCCGGCGCTGTTCGGTCTTCTGCCCCTACGGAATCGACACCGCCGAAATTACCATGGCCGCGCGCGATATTCTGGACCATGTCGGCGTGGGCCAGAAATATTCCAACGAGATCATCGGCAAGGTCAAGGATATCGGCAACAACCTCGGGCTCAACCCCAAGGCACTGCGGGCCACGCTTGAGGATCTGGAGGAGGATCTGGAGGACGACACCGGCATTTCGGTGCGCCTGCCGCTCGATGAAAAAGGCGCCGACATCCTGCTGATCACGCCCAGTGCGGATTTCTTTGCCGAGCCGCATATCGACGGGCTTCTGGGCTATGCCAAGGTGTTTCATGAGGCCGGCGTCAGCTGGACGCTGTCGTCCTACGCCTCAGAGGCCGCCAATTTCGGGCTCTTCATCGGCTCTTACGAAAACATGCGTGAAATCAGCCTGCGCATCCGAAAGGCGGCACAGGAGCTCGGCGTCAAGCGCATCATATTCGGTGAATGCGGCCACGCCTGGCGGGTTGGATATTCGTTCCTGAACACGCTGGCCGGGCCCTTTGATTTTCTGGATCAGAACTACCCGGTGCCCCAGCATATCTGCGAATTCACCTGGGACCTGATCCAGAAGGACGCGCTGCGCTTTGACAAGTCGAAGAACGACGAATTCCGGCTCACCTTCCATGACAGCTGCAACGTCGCACGCGCCAGCCGGATGGGCGATATGCCGGGCGGCCAGTTTGAAATTCCACGCGCGATCCTGAAGACCGTCTGCAACCATTTCTATGACATGGAGCGTGATACAATCATGGAAAGCACGCTTTGCTGCGGCGGCGGCGGCGGGCTGCTGACCGACGATCTGATGGAGCTGCGCAAAAAAGGCGCCACACCGCGTATGACAGCGCTGCAGCAGGTGACCGAGGATCACGGCGTCACCCATATGGCCGCCATCTGCGCCATCTGCAAAACCCAGTTTTCCAAGATGATGCCCGAGTTCGGCTACGAGATGGATTCGATCGTTTCGGTCCACCAGATGGTGGGCAACGCGATCATCCTGACGGGTCAGGAAACCCAAGACCAAGACGATGAAAACGAGGCCGTGCCCGCATAAGGCACGCGCGCAAGGGAGGTAGATACATGAACGACATGACCCCGGAGCAAAAGCCCACCTTCCGACGCTTTGAAGAAGGCGAAACCGCCGCTGACTGGGAGCTTGAGGAAAAGATATTTCAGGGCGACCATTCCTACAAATGCCCGACTTACGTGCACAAGACCCCACCCTGTCAGGGCTCCTGCCCGTCGGGGCATGAAATCCGCGGCTGGCTGGCCATCGCGCGCGGCATGGACAAGCCGCCCGTCGAAGGGATGGCATGGCAGGAATACGCCTTTCATCGCATGGCCGAGGCCAACCCGTTTCCGGCAACCATGGGCCGGGTCTGCCCTGCTCCCTGCGAAGCCGGGTGCAACCGTAACGAAGTGGACGATTACGTCGGCATCAACGCGGTCGAGCAATATGTCGGAGACTGGGCCAATGACAATGATCTGACCCACCCCGAACCGGGCGCTGACACGGGACGGAAGATCGCCGTCATCGGTGGCGGCCCGGCAGGTCTGTCGGCGGCCTTCTTCCTGCGCAAGGACGGCCACGCGGTCACGCTTTTCGAGGCCCACGACCAGCTGGGCGGCATGATGCGCTACGGCATTCCCGGCTATCGCACGCCGCGCGGCATGCTCGACAAGGAAATCGGCCGGATCATTGCCATGGGGGTCGAGGTGAAAACCGGCACCCGCGTCGGCACCGATATCAGCATCGATGCGCTTGAGGCCGGCTACGACGCGATCTTCTGGGCGCTCGGCGCGCAAACCGGCCGCCCGCTGCCGATCCCCGGCTGGGAAGGCACCGAAAACTGCATCAACGGTATCGAATTCCTTGACGCCTTCAACCAGGGCTGGGTGCTGGGAACCGCGCAGAAGGTCGTTGTCGTCGGTGGTGGTGATACCTCGATCGATGTTGCCTCCGTCGCGCGCCGCCTGGGCCATATCACCCACCCCGGCACGCCTGAACGCTCTGACGGCACGGTCATCGATTTCACCAGTCACGATGTCGCCGGCAGCCTGACCCGCGAGGGGATGAAAGCAACGCTGACCTCGCTTTTCCCGGTCGCGGAAATGACCGCCGCCGAGCGCGAGCGTGAAGACGCCAAGCGCGAAGGCATCGACATCCGGGGCGGCGTCATGCCGCTCGAGGTACTGCTTGACGACAAAGGCAAGGCGCGCGCGCTGAAAATGTGCGAATGCGACATGGACGGGATGCGGCCTGTCCCGCGCGAAGGCACCGAATTCGAACTCGAATGCGACATCGTCATCGCCGCCATCGGGCAGGCCGGGGATTTTTCCGGACTCGAGGATATGGACAGCGGCCGGGGTTTCATCGACACCACGCCGGCCTACCAGGTCAAGGGTCGTGAAAAGCACTTTGCCGGGGGCGACATCATCCGCCCGCACCTGCTGACCACCGCCATCGGCCACGGCCGGATCGCCGCCGACACGATCACCGATTTCCTTGACGACGGCGACATCGCCAAGCGGCCCCGGGTGGACGTGCATCATTTCAACCTGCTTGAAGAGCTTCACCAGCGCGGCAAGGACCCCGAGGCATACGACCATACGCAGACGCGCGGCACCTCGGAACAGGGTTTCGCCGTTCACAATTACGAAGACCGGGGAAGCGCGCAGATCATCCCGCATGACGAGCTTTTCAAGGGCCACTTCAACTTCGTCAAACGCGAAGTGCGCGATGAGGTCCATATCGAAGGCGAAGCGGTTCTGGGCAATTTCGAGGAACGCATCGTCGCACTTTCCGAAGAACAGGCACAGAAGGAAGGCGAGCGCTGCATGTCCTGCGGCATGTGTTTCGAATGCGACAATTGCGTGATCTTCTGCCCGCAGGACGCCGTGCACCGGGTGAAGAAAACCGACCGCACTGTCGGTCGCTACGTCTACACCGATTACACCGCCTGCATCGGATGCCACATCTGCGCCGATGTCTGCCCGACCGGCTATATCAAGATGGGGCTTGGCGAATGAGGCTCTTTCGTTTTCTGATCGCTGTTCTGCTCCTGCCGGGTCTGCTGGCGGCACCATTGCTGGCCGAAGAGAACGACAGCATCTATCCGGACGTCCCGAAGGCGCTGGGCAACCCCCACCCGGAAGGCAACGAGTTCTGGCGCAAGAACCATATGGACCTGTTGCTCCACGACCGTGACCAGACCGTGCGGCTTGGCGACCGTGAAATCTTTGCCAGCCTCAAGGGTTGCATGGTCTGCCACGCGGTGAACGGCGCGGATGATCGCCCGGTCGGCGTTGAAAATCCCCAGAACTTCTGCGCTGTCTGCCACAAATATGTGTCGGTGCAGGTCGACTGTTTCGTCTGCCACAAATCAACGCCCGACGAAGACGCCATCGAACTGCTTGAACGGGTCCGGCCGATGGGGGACACGGCAGAAGCTGCCGGGCTGATCGATGAATACCTTGAACAACTGCGGTACAGCTCCGGCCGCGCCCCGCCCGGACCGGCGGAGGCAACACAATGAAACGGCCCATGCCAACACCAAAGCAGGCAGCGGGCGGCCTGCACCGCCGCGATTTTTTGCGCGCCGGAGCAGCCGTCGCCACGGTTACACTGGCGCCGGGCGTCACCCTGACCGCATTCGGCGGGCGCGCCGAAGCTCAGGCCAGTGCGGCCAGCCGCTGGGGGCTGCTGGTCGATGCCAACAAATGCGATCCCGACTGCACCGCCTGCGTTTCCGCCTGTTCCGAAGAAAACGGCTGGCAGGACACCGGCAACCCGGCAACGGATGCCCAGTGGATCCGCAAGGTCGACCTGAAGGAACTGGCAACGGGGCGCGAACTTTCGCTGCCGGTGATGTGCCAGCACTGCGAAAGCCCGCCCTGCGTCGATGTCTGCCCGACCGGGGCTTCGTTCAAACGCGTCGACGGGATCGTTCTGGTCGACAAGCACATCTGCATAGGCTGCCGCTACTGCATGATGGCCTGCCCGTTCAAGGCGCGCTCTTTCGTGCATGAACCCGTGCCTGACGAGGCAAGGCGCAGCTGGTCGCCGCGCGGCAAGGGCACCGTCGAAAGCTGCACGCTTTGTGTTCACAGGGTCGATGCTGGCCGCATACCGGCCTGCGTCGAAGCCTGCGACGTTACCGGCAACCGCGCCATCCTGTTCGGTGACCTGCTGGACCCGGACAGCGAAATCGCGAGAGCCATCGCCGCCTACCCGTCAGAGGCGTTGCGCGACGATCTCGGCCTGAACCCCGGCGTGCGCTACGCCAACCTGTAACCACGAGGACGCCATGGAACGGACCATCTATCGGGAAATCGGCCTCACGCGCGGCGTAAAGGTGCTGGCGGCGGTACTGGCCCTGGTTTTGCTGGCCGCGCTCTGGGGCGTGGTCTATGTCGAGGAAGAAGGCCATATCGTCACCGGCATGAACAACCAGATCGTCTGGGGAACACCGCATGTCTTTGCGATATTCCTGATCGTGGCGGCTTCGGGCGCGCTGAACGTGGCCTCCATCGCTTCGGTCTTCGGCAAGGCATCCTACAAGCCCATGGCGCGGCTTTCGGCGCTGCTGGCGATTGCGCTTCTGGTCGGCGGGCTGGCGGTTCTGGTGCTGGATCTCGGGCGCGCCGACCGGCTGATCGTGGCAATGACGAAGTTCAATTTCACCTCGATCTTCACATGGAACATCTTTCTATACACCGGTTTTATCGGCATTGCGGCCCTGTATCTATACGTGCAGATGGCGCGCGGCATGCCTGCCCGCTACGTTCAGGCGGCCGGTATGCTGGCGTTTCTGTGGCGGCTGGCGCTGACCACCGGGACCGGCTCGATCTTTGGCTGGCTGGTGGCGCGGCCGGCCTATGACGCGGCGATCATGGCCCCGCTTTTCATCGCCATGTCCTTTGCCTTTGGACTGGCTGTCTTCATTCTTGCTCTGGCGGGGCTGTTCTGGCTGTCGCAGCGCGCGCTCGGGCCGCTGCTGATACGCCGTCTTGGGCGCCTGCTGGCGATATTCGCGGCGGTGGTTCTGTATTTCACCGCCGTTCAGCACCTGACCAACCTTTACGCTGCTGAACACGCCGGGATCGAGCGTTTCATCCTGCGCGATGGCGGCATCTATACGGCGCTGTTCTGGGGCGGCCAGGTCCTGATTGGCGGGTTGCTCCCGATCGGGTTGATATTCCACCCCCGCCTGGGCGCGCGGGCGGCGACGGTGCATCTGGCCGCGGGCCTTGTCATTCTCGGCGGCTTTGCCCAGCTTTACGTCATCATCGTTGGCGGTCAGGCTTATCCGCTCGAGATTTTCCCAGGTTATGCGGCCTCTAGCAGTTTCTTTGACGGGTCCGTCAACGCCTATTCCCCCAGCCTTCCCGAAATATCGCTGGGGCTTGGCGGTGTTGCGCTGGCGCTGGCAATCACGGTTCTGGGTGTTAAAATACTCAGGATCTTGCCGACGAACCTCAGTGATGCCAATGTAGCGGTGCAGGCAGGCGCGCCAAAACCTGCCTGAGAAACCGAGGACCCTGATGCAAAGCCCGCACCCATTCTCCCGATTTGTCGCCATTCTGGGCCGTGGAAAAACCAAGTCGCGTTCGCTGACCCTGGACGAAGCACAGGAAGCGATGACGATGATCCTGCGGGACGAAGCCTTGCCCGAACAGATCGGCGCCTTCCTGATGCTGCTGCGCCTGAAAGAGGAAAGCCCGGAGGAAATCGCCGGTTTCACGCTGGGGACAAGGGCGGTATTCGACCTGCCCGAAGACATTCCGGCGGTCGATCTGGACTGGTCGTCCTACGCGGGAAAGCGCATTCAGCTGCCGTGGTTCCTTTTGTCGGTACTGACCCTGACAGGCGCCGGGTACAGGGTGTTCATGCATGGCACCGAAGGGCACACGCCCGGGCGCCTCTATACGCGCGAAACGCTGGCGATGCTGGGCCTGCCCGCTGCCGGCAGCCTGCCTGAAGCGGCCGATCACATCCGCGCCCGAAACTTCGCCTATGTGCCGCTCGAGGTGCTCAGCCCGGTCCTGCGCCACCTGATCGACCTGCGCCCGGTGTTCGGGTTGCGCTCTCCCGTGCATAGTTTTTCGCGGATGCTGAACCCGTTTGGCGCCCCGGCGATGATGCAGGGGATCTTTCACCGCGGATTCATGGACATCCACGCCGGCGCCGCGCAGCTGCTGAACCAGCCCCATATGGCGGTCTTTCGCGGCGAAGGCGGCGAGATCGAGCGCCGCCCCAACAAGCCCACGGTGATCTGGACAACCCACGGCGCGGACGAACCCGAAGTCGAAACCTGGCCCGCGATCCTGTCCGACCCGCATCAGGGCGCGGATACGGCGATGAACCCTGCCGATCTTCTGTCATTCTGGCGCGGAGATATCGCCAATGCCTACGCCGAAGCCTCGGTGACGGGAACCCTCGCCGTCGCGCTGAAACTTATGGGCAAGGCCGCAACCATCAACGATGCGCAAGTACAGGCCGAAACGATGTGGCAGCAGCGCAACCGCGATGGCCTGCCGACAGCCGCATGAACGTGCCCGACCGCCTGTTTCTGGCTGCGGCGCATAAATCTTCTGGCAAAACCGTGGTCTCAGCCGGTCTTGCCGCCGCCTTCCGCCTGAAAGGCCGCAGCGTGCAGGCCTTCAAGAAAGGCCCCGATTATATTGACCCGATGTGGCTGGAACTGGCGGCGGGGCGGGTCTGCTACAACCTCGATTTCAACACGATGACGCCGGACGGGCTGATGCAGCTTCTGACCGGGAAGACCGAGCCCGGCGCGCTGGCGCTGATCGAGGCGAACAAGGGGCTTTACGACGGGATGGACCCCGCGGGCGCGGATT
>Ga0316207_10003241_pt1 | contig 15387 bp, 2 predicted proteins | sample 6weekpyrite_MG_FD_204943 | JGI IMG/M metagenome (GOLD analysis project Ga0316207, IMG submission 204943) | Microbial mat bacterial communities from mineral coupon in-situ incubated in ocean water Damariscotta River, Maine, United States -... | ecosystem: Environmental > Aquatic > Marine >... | reverse complement strand
AGACATTGCGATCACGAATAACGCCAGCTTCACAGCAAACGGTGCTGGTGGTGCGATTACGATTGGTGATGAAGCCAACAATGCAGACGACTTTGGCACGTTGACCTTCAACTCTGTGGGTGCGGTGAGCATCAGTGAAGACGGTACGGCTAACGGTATGGATATTGCCGGTACCAATACAGCGTTGAGTTTGGCGCTGACGGCAGAAGTGAATTCGATTGAAGATGAAGCTACTGCGGATATCACGGTTACGAACAATGCCAGCTTCACGGCGAACGGTGCTGGTGGTGCGATTACGATCGGTAACGACGGCACGAACAATGACCTCTTTGGCACACTGACCTTCAACTCTGTGGGTGCGGTGAGCATCAGTGAAGACGATGCGATGGTCATCTCAGGTACGAACACGGGTCTGAGCCAGGTACTGATTGCAGAGGCTGGTTCGATTACCGATGCCTCCGATGCGGATATCACGATCACGAATAACGCCAGCTTCACAGCAAACGGTGCCGGTGGTGCGATTACGATTGGTGATGAAGCCAACAACGCCGATGCGTTTGGCAGTCTGACCTTCAACTCTGTGGGTGCGGTGAGCATCAGCGAAGACGATGCGATGGTCATCTCAGGTACGAACACGGGTCTGAGCCAGGTACTGATTGCAGAGGCCGGTTCGATTACCGATGCCTCTGATGCAGACATTGCGATCACGAATAACGCCAGCTTCACAGCAAACGGTGCTGGTGGTGCGATTACGATTGGTGATGAAGCCAACAATGCAGACGACTTTGGCACGTTGACCTTCAACTCTGTGGGTGCGGTGGACATTAGTGAAGACAGCTCCATGGTGCTTACAGATGGCAGTACGGGTACTACCGTGATACTGACTTCAGAAACAGCTGCTATCGATGCTGAAAATGCAGTTAACGGCACATCAAATGTCGTTGCTACGACGTCTATAGATCTCAATGCAATAACCGGTATCGGCGGCGGTACAACGCTTGAGCTGACAGGACCATCTATTGCTGCAGATACAACGGATGGCGATATCGATATTGACAGCCTGGCAGTTGCTACAACAACAGCAACAAGCCTGACAACAGGTACTGGCAATATCACCTTTGACCAGACGGGCAGCCAGGTGCTGAATGTCACCCTCGCAACAACAACTGTTGGTAACGTCACGATCACGAACGACGATGCCAATATGAACACGATGACGATCACTGCGGGTGGTGCTGCAAGCGATGTCATGCTGCAGACCACAACAAGTGGCGACATCAACATGAATGGCAATGTGACAGCTGGTAACGATGTAATCGTTGACGCAGAAAACGGCACAGGTGCTGTTACGCTGGCAACCACGTTTGACATCCTTGCTGGTGGCAATGTTGAAATTGATGCCGATGGTGGTGTGACAATCCAGGGTGAAATCGGTACGGTCGGAAACCCGATTGGTGGTGACGTCCTGATCAACCTCAGCGCAGGTGAAGTAGGTGCAGTAGCATTCAACACGGAAGGTAACGTTACTGCAGACGGCATGATCGAAGTACACGGTGCTTCGATTACTGCGGCAGACCCGGCAACGATGACTTCAAATACAAGCAGTGTTGAGTTGATTGCAACAGGCAATATCACAACCTACAACATCTCTGCAGATGCAAATGATGCAACAGGTGGTGTGGCAATCAAAATCGATACCGATAACGGTAACGTCATTGTTAACGGCACGCTTACGGCTACGAGTGATACAGGCCTGAATATCGATATCGACCCGACTGACGTAACGGTCAATGCGGACATTACAGCAACCGGTGATGTCGATATTACGGCAAGCAATAACATCACAGTTAATGCTGGTGTAACTATTACTGCAGACTCTGATTTTGGTGTAGATGCGGGTGGTGATCTGACCATTACAGCCGATGACGATACAACAGGTGCGGGTGACATCTCAGCCGTTGACACAACAACCCTGGCAGGTGCAAACGTCTTCCTGACAGCAGAAAACATCACAACAGATGTTGTCACAGCAGTTGGTGGCGACGTAGATATGGATGCCGAGAACGAAGCTACGCTTAATGACACAGTTTCAGCAACCAATGACATCTTTGTTACGGCAACGGATGATGATGTAAATATTGCCAGCACCAGCGCCACGGCACTGACTGCGGGTAATGATGTTGATATCGAAGCGACTGCAGGCAGCGTCCTGCATACGGCCAACAACATCCTCGCAGGTAACGATGTCCTGATTGATGCGGGCACAGCCTTCACAATGAGCGGCACTGCAACGATTGGCGCAACTACTGCAATTGGTAACGACATCCTTATCGGTCAGACCATTGGTACTGCTGATGTCACTACGCTGGCGATGACTGCTGATGGTGGCATCACGATTACCGGTGGCATGATTGCCCTGAACGGTGCAACCACTGCCGACAACGATGATGACAACAACGATAATACTAATGCAGACAATATACTTGTCACAGCAAATTCAGGTACAGACGGAACAATCTCTGTAACTGCACCTGTTATGCTGGCTGCTGATGGTACTGGTAACGGCGACGTTACGCTCCAGGCCGATGATGATGTGACCTTTACTGCAGCCGGTGATGTCACCGCAACAGGTACAGGTAACATTGTTATAACTGCTGACTTTGATGCTGTTGCCGATGGCGATGAAGGTGAAGTCGAAATGGCAGACGGTACTGTCGTTAACTCTGGTACGGGTTCGATTACTATCAGCGCGGATGAAGACGTTATCCTTGGTAGCGTCCAGTCTGGACTAGTTGGTGCATTTGATGCGATTACGATTACTTCAACAAGTGCAGGTATCCTCGACGGCGGTGATACTGATGTCGATATCAAGACAACAGATGCTGCCGCAAACGTAGTGCTTCTTGCAGCTGACCTGATTGGTCGAGTCAAGGGTGATGATACAATTGAGAATCCGACTGCAGGTACACCACTGTTTGGCGATGCTAGCCGTCTCGAAGGAGCAACTAGTCTTGATGGTAACGCCCTCGAGACAATGGTTCGCAACATCGATGCAGTTGTTACAGTTGTCGGTGGTGAAATCGCTATCGACAACATGATTGGTGCTGAACTTGTACTGGGTGCCGGTGCGAACTCCCTGATACCTGATGTAGATGGCACAGCTTCGCTGTGGGTCCGAAATGATGATTCAGTTACTGTTTCGGCATGGCAGATAGGTCAAAACGACAACGTTGGTCTCATTGCAGACGGTGCCGGAAACGTTACGATTCCACAGCAGGCCATCAATGTTGGTCGTGACACAAACGGCGGTACGATTCGCCTCGAAGCCGAACTGGCTGGTCAGGATGTGCGTATGTTCGATGGTGTCGCACGAAATCTTGATGACATCACTGCAGAGGACTTCGTGCTGAAGTCAGGCACGGCTGAGATTATCGGCGAAGACGCTACTGGCGACCTGGGTACAGCGGCAGCGATGGATGTAGCTAACGCAGACATCGCTATCACCGGCAGCACGAATGGCTTTACGTTCCTGCAAAGCAGTGGTGCACCTTCTGCTAGGGATGCACACGACGTAACATTCCAGGATCTGGATATGGATACTTACTCCATCTCTACGGATGACGGTAATGTCAGCATTACACAGATGCACAGTAACAGTGATATCACTTTTGATGACAACGTCCTGCTTGATATCACAATGGCCGGCGACGGTGCCGACCTGACTTCAGTCGTCCGCTTCTTTGCTGCAGGTACGGTTACCGCGAACAATCCAGGCGGTGGCTTCGCAAGTACAGACTCTTCAGACGACCAGGGTGGTAACTTCATTTCGAGCACAGGTAACATTGTTCTTGAAACGGGTGCAGTGAATGACGGTACGCTCGTGGTTGAAGGTCGTTACCAGAACGATGGCAACTTAACGGTGACAACGGGTGATACAGCTATCTTCTCAGCTCCAGCTGCTGACATCGTATTTATCGGTAATACAACAATTGCCGGTAACGTCACACTGACGCCAGGACTTGGCTACGACGTAATCTTTAACCCGGCATCAACACTTACAGTTATATCTTCAGGTGTTGGTACGGGTAATCTGCGGATTACTGCAGCTGATGAGGTTGTACTACGCAGTAATGGCGGTGCGATGCCATCGATGATCACTGTTGCCGGTGATATGCAGATTGATAATGTCTTTGCCTTCAAGATGGAAGATGCAACAGTTATTAATGTTGGTCAGCAACCTGCTGGTACATTCACTGGCGCAACGAGTGGCGGTGATAACTTTAGGGCTGAAGATAATGTCGGCTCCATCGTTATGGAAGGTACCGCAACGATTAATGCACCAGGTAGTGTCTTGATACGCGGCGACGCATCAGTAACACGTACTGCACTGGGTATCGCTAATGACATTGCTGATGCTGAAGGAAATGGCACTGGTGCAGCGGCAGATGCAGGTACTGTGACAGTTACGAATATCAATGTGGATATTAATAACGATAACGCTGTGTATGGCCTGAATGCCTTTATGATCCCGCAAGTATTCAACAACGCAGCCACCTTGATTGTTCAGGCTGATGGCGATGCGACTGGTGGTGGTGGTGTGGTCACTCTGAACGGAGTGATCGACGGTGGTACAGACGGACGAGTAGAAGCCTTTATTGGCGCAACAAGTGGTATGGGTGGTGTTGGCGGAACAATTACTGCCAACGGCGATGCTTCAGGTAACCAGACCTTTACTAACTTTGAACAGTTAGTAATGCGTGCTGATGCTGGTATCGGTGATGCTGCAAACCCAATTACGACAGCTGTGCTTAACCTGGCTGCTCAAACTGTTAATGACGGTGGTATCTTCGTTCGCGAAGTGGGTAATGCCAATGGTCTGCACATTGAATCTCTCTCAGCAGACGATGCAGACGGTGGTACTGTTAGCATTAATGGTCTGCAGGTAACGGATACTGATGACGATGATGATGCAGATGCAGATATCGTTGTTGGTGCGACCAGCCCACTGGAAATCAATGCTGATGTAACCAATAACGCAGGTGGCGATATCGTTCTGTTCGCTGGTGGCACAACAGCAGCTGATGTGCTGACTGTTAATGCAGACATCACTGCAAGCGGTATGGCGGGTTCTACTGGTACGATTACTCTCTACGCGGGTGGTAATGCGCTGGTTAACCCAGGTCGCACGATTAGTAATACGAATGACACTGTCGCAGCTGATGCTGTACTGGCCCGTGCTGGTGTCGATTACGCAGGTGGTACACCGGTCGTAAGTGGTGTCGCAGGCCAGTTCGTCATGTCAGCGACATCCTCTATTACTGCAACAAGCGGTGATGTAACGGTGAACAGCCCAAGTGATGTGGTTCTGGCTAACGTAACAACCACAGCTGGTGACCTGAACGTGACCGGTGCCGACGGTACTGGTCAGGCAGGCAACCTCTCTAATGTGGGTGGTGGAACCATCAGTATTACAGGTACAGGTAACTTCTCAGCAGCTACAGTGAATCTGGGTGAGCAATCTGGTGATACAGTGAACTTTGCCAGCTTGACCTTTAACAGTGCTGGCAGTGTCATTATTACAGAAGACAGTTCAACTGAACTGACTGGTACAAGCACAGCTAACAGCCTGGAATTATTCTCAGGTGGTGATATTACTGATGCTGCGGCTACATCACTGACAGTAACCGGTCTTGCTGAATTCGATGCTAACAGCGGTGCAAGCAACATTACCCTTGGTGATGATGCAGGTGATACCACAAACTTCGGTAGTGTCGATGCAACGGGTGCGGTAGTAACGATTACAGAAGACAGCAGCACCACAATCCAGGGTATCAGTGCTACAACACTGAACCTGACATCGGGTGGTGCAATCGATAATACGATTGACGCACAGATTGTCGTATCGGGTACGGCAACATTCGAAGCTGGTGCCAACAACATCAACCTCGGTGATATGGCGAACGACATTGCCAACTTCGGTGACTTTATCGTGACTGGTGCAGGTGATGTAACTGTTCAGGAAAGTTCAGCAGGTACAATCACAAGCGTCACAAACACGGCGAACCTTAACTACCGCTCGGGCGGCCTGTTGACCGTAACACTGGTCAACGTCACGACGGATGCGACACTGCGTTCTGTTAACGGCAACGTCCTGCTTGACAGTGTCACGGCAGGCGGTACAGCCACGGTGACATCAGACCTCATGGCAATCCGTGACCTGGGCAACGATGCAGGTGTCGATGTCGACGCAGCCGTTCTCGTCCTGACTGCTGCGACAGGTGTTGGTGACCTCGCTGAAATCGAGATTAACGCTGAAGATGTGACGGCTTCCTCGACAACGGGTGGCATTGACCTGGTCAATACGCCTGACTCAGCCGTCACCGTTAATGGTCTGGCTGTACTTGATAACAGCAACATCACCTACAAGCAAACAGGCCAGAACCTGGATATCCAGGGTGCCATTAGCTCTAATGGTGGCAACATCCTGATTGATCCGCCGGTAGACGTAAACATCGGTGCGAATGTCACGACCACGGGTGCGGGAACAATCACCATTCAGGGTACCGGTAACATCACGCAGGCCGCAGGTACACTGGTCAGTGCAGATACAGGCACCATTCTGATTGCAGGTGCGATGACGACAACCGAAGCCCTGAGCTTCACGATGGCGGATGACAGCACGGTAGCAACGAACACAGGTACGATTACGATTCGTGCTAACGCTATCACGCTGGATAACGTCACCACGAACGGTAACGTTGTACTGGATGCGAATGCAGCTACAGGAAATGTAACTACTCAGACAGCAGGTACAGCAGGCAAGATTACAGCATCTGACCTGAATGTGAGCGTTGCAGCGACTGATAACATCGTACTTGCAACTGACGTTGACACGGTTACGACCGCAGCTGGTGATACTGTCACGATCACTGAGGATGATGACATTACGCTGACCGACATCACAACGGATGACGGCGCTACGGTCACGGTAACGGCGGGTCAGGACATTATTGTCACCCTCGTTGATACCGACACAGGTGCTTCACCAGCCGCTGACGGTACGGTGAACCTGACCTCAACAAACGGTTCGATTACCGGTAACGGTGCAGGTGCAGATGTCTTCACTGGCACGCTGAACCTGGTTGCGACAGGTGGTGAAGTTGACCTCGACACTGATGTTGCAACGGTAACCTTCAACGCTGGTACCTCAGTCAACATTGATGAGGTTGCAGCTGGCGTCGACCTGATAGCATCAGGTACAGCCGGTGGTGCAGTCACAGTGGATACAGCTGACGGCTCGATTACGGTTGCCGCAGCAGGTATTACCGGTGTTGGTGTTGCACTGACAGCAACCAATGCAGGTAACACGGGTGATGTCACCATCAACGGCCCGGTAGGTGCCGGAAACGGAGACCTGCTTGTAACAGCCAGTGACAGCATCACAAGTGCTGGTGCAGGCGCACTGTCAAGCAATCAGAACATCGTTCTTGATGCCCTGGCCGGTAACGTCACACTGGGTGGCACGGTTACGGCGATGGGTAACGGCATCATCGATATCGATGCCGGCATGAACGTCACGACGAATGCCGCCGTTGATGCTCAAACGGGTGCTGTAACAATGACCGCCGACAACGGCAGCGTCACAGTGACCAGTACGGTCATGGGCGACACGGTCACACTGGATGCGAATGAAACTGCAGAGGGTACGACCTCAAACGTTGATATCGATGGCGCTATCACTGCCGCCAACGGTGTCATGCTGACGGCTGATGACGACATTCTAATTGATGCCGCTGTTGCAGCCGGTAACGGTCCTCTGACGGGTACAGCTGATGCAAACATCACAAGTGGTGCAGCCGGCGTCCTGAGCAGCAATGACAACATCATCCTCGACGGTGTAGCCGGTAACGTCACACTGGGTGGCACGGTCACGGCGACAGGCAACGGCATCATCGACATCGATGCCGGCATGAACGTCACGACGAATGCCGCCGTTGATGCTCAAACGGGTGCTGTAACAATGACCGCCGATGAAGGCAGTGTCACCAACAACAGCACGGTAATGGGCGACACGGTCACAATGACAGCCATCGAAACAGGAGAAGGCACAGTTTCGAACGTAAACGTCAACGGTGCTGTGACAGCTGCCAACGGTGTGACATTGACAGCCGATGATGATATTGCTATCGACGCTGCTGTCTCAGCTGGAAACGGTCCTCTGACGGGTACAGCTGATGCAAACATCACGAGCACGACTAACGGTGTCCTGACTAGCAACGTCAATATCATCCTGACAGCCATGGCCGGTGACATCGACCTGAACGGTACAGTCACGGCAACAGGTCCTGGCTTCATTCAGATGGATGCAGGTGATGATGTCATCCTGTCCGCAGCCGTGGACTCTGACACTGGCTACATCGACATCGATGCCAACAGTGACGTCATAACTGATGGCACAGGTACGCTGACAGCGGGAACCACAATTGACATTGATGCAGCTAACGACAGTGTCACATTGGGTGCAGCCGTGGTTGCAGGTGATGACATCACCATTAACGCAAATGATGACATCCAGCAGCAGGGTACAGGTACGATAACAACCATGACCGATGTCTTCATGACAGCGACAACAGGTTCAATCAATCCGACCAACAACAACCTGCTGATTACCGCTGATAACCTGGTTGCAAGTGCAGTAGCTGGTTCAATTACAGTTGACACAGAAGTCAACACAGCGATGGCAACGGCCCAGACGGGTATCGATATTGACGAAACCAGCTCTATCGAAATTATTGATACATTCAATTCTGGCACAGGCACCATCCTGGTTGTTGCTGATGGAAGCATCACAACAACAGCCGATACGCTGACTAACTCGATTGAGAACGATGGCGGTGCGATTACTCTGCTGGCCCAGGCCAACAACGGTGATATCACAGTTAACGGCCCAATCGATGCAGCCGGTACAAACGCCGATATCACGCTTGATGCCGACGGTGAAGCATTCATAAACGCATCTGTCACATCTGATGATGACGACATCAGCATCACTGCAGATGAAGGCATCACACATGGTCCGGACGGTGACGTGACTACAGCCGGTACTGGAACGGTTACAGAAACAACAACCGATGCAGGTACTGACATCATCATGGAAGACGGTTCTGTCATCACGACAGCCGGCGGCATGATTACCCTGACAGCTACTCAAAGTGTTGCCCTGTCACAGGTCAATGCGACGAATGCTGGTGACGTCACAATCACTGCAGGAACAGGTAACATCAGCGATAACACCGCAGCTGAAGACTTCAACGTCAAGGCTGACCTGCTGACGATGACTGCAGCGACGGGTATCGGTTCCGACACGCCTGTAGATGCTGACATTGATACGATGGTTAACAGTCTGTCTGTTATGACAACTTCAGGCGGTATCTTCATCGGTAACACCGGTAGCGTGAATGGCGACTTCACCATCGTTGGTGCAACAGCAACAACAGGTGACATTGTTATCACGACAGACGAAGACATGTTCATCGACGATGGCATGATGGCAATCAATAACAATGCTATCGATGCAGATGCAGGTAGCGTTACATTGACAGCCGGTGACAGTGTTGTTGCTGAAGATGGTATCGAGGCTTCAGCAACGATTACGGTAACAGCAGAAGGTATGACCAATACCAACGGCCTGTTGCTGGGTAACGTTGAGATGGCAGACGGTGTCTCCTTCGTCGGTAACCAGATTGTTATCGATGCAGACGGCAGCGCCTTCATCAGCCTGCTCAGCTCGGCAACAGATGTCACGGTGACCGTAGGTGACAGTATCTTCGCTGCTGATAGTGATGATACGAACAATGCCACAACGCCGAATATACTTGCGACAACGGCTGTATCACTGGTAGCTGAAACCGGAACGATTGGTCAGCTGGGAAGTGCAATCACTATTGAGCACACCAACCAGACCAGCCCTGCAACACTGCAAGGACCACAAGTCTTCGCATATGCTGGTTCGACTGCCACGAATGGAACGACGCTTGAAGATACATCAAGCTTCGGTACATTCCCTGATATGGGTATCTCGATTAACCTGTTTGGTAATGTTCTTGGCCACGAAGTCAATCCGATTCCGAATGGTCATAACGCAACCTTCATGACGGTTGATCGTCAGTACGAAGAGCTGATTTCACCAGGATTCGTTCTGTTGAATGCAACTAACCCAGGTATGTTCCCGGCTACAGGCTCTAACGCTCGTGTTGTTGGCGGCCAGTTGTACGATGACTACCGCATTGCAACAGGTGGTCTCATCAACTCTACGCTGGATTACGTACCAGGTACGCTGCTGCCAATGTTTGAAGGCACAGCATCAGGTGCATACCCAACAGACCGTAACCGTCTGGCACCATTCTTCAATGTAGACTTCACAGAACTGTGGACGATTGAAGGTGATGACCAGACAGCTAAGTGGACTAATGGTGTAGATGCCAAGTTGACAGTAGCAAAGCGTTAATCCTGACAGGTAACTGGAACCGGGTAGCAATACCTGGTTCCATGTTGCGGGGATCATGAAAGTAAATTAAAAGACCATGCATTTGCATGGTCTTTTTTATTTAATGCGCAATAAATACAGCATGGATTCCGGCTTTCGCCGGAATGACGATAATGATGTGTATGCGATGATCCGTCATTCCGGCGAAAGCCGGAATCCATATAAGCCTTAGTAACTGCTGGATACCGGCTTGAACCTGTATCACAAATGGTTATCTGACTGTGATCCTCATCAAATAAATCGTATACTAGGCAAAATATTATTTATCAGGATGTAACGATGCCTTTGATGCGAAAGCTTTTCGCTATTTTTCTACTTGGTCTTGCCTTGCAAACCGATGCCGCTGAATACAAATTCGAGCTGGTAACCGTCAATTATGAAACTGTTGCCGTGCAGCGCGGCTTTGATGCAACCGTCGAGGCAGTGAACAAGTCAACAATTGCTGCCCAGGTCTCTGAGCGCATCACCGCGATTCATTTCGATGTTGATGATTATGTCGAGCAAGGCTCAGTACTGCTGACATTCCGCAATACACAACAGCGAGCACGTCTTGAGCAGGCGCACGCGGGTGTCCGCGAAGCAAATGTACGACGCAAGGATGCAGAAACCGAGTTGGCTCGTATTCGTGAGATCTATGCAAAAAAGCTGGTCGCAAAGGCTGTACTGGATAAGGCTAATGCGGCGTTCAAGGCTGCTACAGCTCGCCTGCAACAGGCCGAGGCGAAGCTTAAAGAAGCCAAAGCGCAGTTTGAGAAGACCAGCGTTAAGGCTCCATACAGTGGCATCGTCACAAAACGCCATGTTGAGCTTGGTGAAACACCCGGTCTCGGTCAGCCATTGATGACCGGTCTGTCACTGGACAAGCTACGTGTTGTTGCCGAGGTACCACAGCAGTTTATCGCGGTCTTACGTGAGGGTTGCTGTCCGGCAAGGATCATGTTGCCGGGCGATGGACATCAGGCCGTTGAAGGTAAAAAACTCACGATCTTCCCGATCGCAGATGAACAGGCACATAGTTTCAGGATCCGTGTTGACCTGGATGATGGCCAACATGGTCTGTATCCAGGTATGTTTGTCAGGTTGGTGCTGGATGTCGCTGAGCAGAAGCGTTTGTTGATACCGGCAAAGGCCCTGGTCAAGCGAGGTGAGGTCACGGGTGTCTATGTCGCTGAAAAGGGCTCTATGACTTTCCGTCATGTACGCAGTGGTAACACCCATGCCGATGGGCGTGTCGAGATCCACGCCGGACTTCAGGCCGGTGAGCGTGTGGCACTGGATCCGGTCGCGGCTGGGATCTTCCTGAAGGGGCAGTTGGCACAATGAGTCAGTCCCTCGGTATTTCCGGGCGTATTGCCCGTAGTTTCCTGTTATCTGAGATAACACCCTTGCTGGCCCTGGTCGGGTTGTTGTTGGGTGTGTTTGCGATCCTGGTTACGCCGCGTGAAGAAGAGCCACAGATTAGTGTGACGTTTGCGAATGTATTCGTTCCCTTCCCCGGTGCGAGTGCAAAAGAAGTTGAACAGCTTGTTACGACTTCGGCTGAGCAGGTGTTGTCAGAGATTGAAGGTGTAGAACATATCTACTCGGTATCACGTCCGGGTATATCTGTATTATCAGTTCAGTTCGAGGTCGGCGAAGATCGTACCCAGGCTATTGTGCGCCTTTATAACGCGGTGTATTCAAACCGTGACTGGTTACCAGCCAACCTTGGTGTCGGTGAGCCGCTCATCAAACCACAAGGTATCGATGATGTACCCATAGTGACCGGGAGCCTGTGGAGTGAGGACCCGGCGATCAGTGCACATGAGCTGTTGCGTGTTGCACATAGTATCGAAACAGAATTGAAGCGTGTCCCGGGCACCCGCGACATCTTCACAATTGGTGGGCCTGAAAGAGTCGTGCACGTTCTGCTCGATCCGCAGCGACTGGCGGCATACGGTGTTTCGCTGCAGGAACTGCGTCATACCCTGCAAGCGGCAAACATTAGCGATAACACGGGTAGCGTGACCACAAACAACACGACGATCCCTGTCAGGACGGGTGACTGGTTAGCGAATGCAGATGAAGTCGGGCAGCTGGTGGTTGCCGTGCATGATGGCAAACCTGTCTACCTCGAAGATGTGGCCACAGTCAAACAGGGGCCGGATGAGCCGGAACAATATGTCTGGATGGGTACCGGGCCATCTGCACAGAGTAAGGGAATTACTGTACAGGGTGATTTCCCTGCCGTGACCCTGACGATTGCCAAGCAACCCGGCACAAATGCCGTTGAAGTTGCGGGTCAGGTGATTTCCCGCTTCGACAAACTCAAGGGCACGGTGATCCCGGCAGGTATTCACGGCACACTGACGCGTAACTACGGTGAGACGGCGAATGACAAGGCACAGACACTGATCGGTAAACTCATCTTTGCAACGAGCTTTGTCGTATTGTTGGTGCTGTTCACATTGGGTTGGCGTGAGGCCTTTATCGTCGGCACTGCCGTGGTGATCACACTGGCCATGACCCTGTTTGCTTCATGGGCATGGGGCTTCACGCTGAATCGCGTGTCCCTGTTTGCATTGATCTTTTCCATCGGTATCCTCGTCGACGATGCGATCGTCGTGGTGGAGAATATTCATCGTCATATCGTGATGGGTAAACAGTCACTGGTTGATGCCATCCCGGTTGCAGTCGACGAAGTCGGTGGGCCGACGATCCTGGCGACCTTCACGGTGATTGCTGCGTTGTTGCCGATGGCCTTTGTTACCGGTCTGATGGGACCCTACATGAGTCCGATCCCGATCAATGCGAGCATCGGCATGTTGATCTCGTTGATTGTCGCATTCGTTGTCACGCCGTGGCTGACGAACCGTGTGCTGCAGGATGTGCATATCTCACATGGCGCAGACGATGAGGGTAAAGGCAGGTTGTATGACCTGTTTGACCGTTACCTGAAACCGTTCCTGAGGCAGGCTGCCGGCAAGGCTAATCGGCGTAACCTGTGGATCGTCATCCTTGCGCTGATCGTTTTATCGGTATCACTTGCTGGCTTCAAGCTGGTCGTGCTGAAGATGCTGCCGTTTGATAACAAGTCAGAATTCCAGGTGATAGTCGATATGCCGGAAGGCACAAGCCTTGAGCAGACATCACGCGTGGTCCAGGAGCTGGCGGATGAAATTCGTACAGTCGAGGAGGTCAGTGATTTCCAGGCCTATGTCGGCACTGCATCACCGATTAACTTCAATGGCCTGGTCAGGCAGTATTACCTGCGTAGTGGCGCGAATGTCGCTGATATCCAGGTTAATCTCGTTGACAAGGAAGATCGTGAGCGGCAAAGCCACGAGGTGGCCTTTGCGCTGCGTGCTCCACTGAAACAGATTGCAGATAAATTTAATGCCAATGTGAAAGTTGTCGAGGTTCCGCCAGGACCACCCGTATTTTCACCGCTCGTTGCGGAGGTGTACGGGATTGATTACGAAGGTCAGATCAAACTTGCCAAACAGGTGCGTGAGGCCTTCGCGCGAACACCTGATGTCATTGATATTGATGATTCGGTTGAGGCCGACTCAACACGCTGGACAGTACAGGTTGATCGCCTGCGTGCGGCACAACTGGGTATCAGTCAGCAGCAGGTTGTCTCAGCAGTGCGCACTGCCCTGCAGGGTGAGGATGTCAGTTACCTGCATGATGAAAATACCAAGTATCCGATCGCCATACGTCTTGAGTTCGCGAACAGGGACAAAACAGATATCCATGAACTTGCAGATCTGAAACTGCGTAATAGCATGGGGAACCTGATCAGCCTTGCCGAAATTGTCAGCTTTAAACAGGTGCAGGATGAACGTGCGATCTATCACAAGGATATGCTGCCGGTTGTTTACGTCACAGGTGATGTCACCGGTGAGCTGGATAGCCCGCTGTATGGCATGTTCGATATCTTTGCTGATGTTGCCGGGCAGGGCATTGAGCAGTCACTGATTAGTCAGCCCGAACACCCGTTCAGCTATAGCTTGAAGTGGGACGGTGAATGGCAGATTACCTATGAGACCTTCCGTGACATGGGTATTGCCTACGGGGTGGGTATGATTCTCATCTACCTGCTTGTGGTTGCGCAGTTCCGTTCCTACATCGTGCCATTGGTTATCATGGCACCGATACCGTTGACCATTATTGGTGTGATGCCAGGTCATGCGCTGTTAACAACACAGTTTACCGCGACATCAATGATCGGAATGATCGCACTGGCAGGTATTATTGTGCGTAACTCGATACTGTTAGTCGACTTTATTAATGAGTCAGTACGCGGCGGAATGGATCTGGATACGGCTGTCATCACAGCGGGTGCGGTACGCTCGAAACCGATTGTCCTGACCGGTCTTGCCGCGATCCTCGGCGCATTGTTTATACTTGATGATCCAATCTTTGGTGGACTTGCGATTTCACTTATCTTCGGGATACTCGTCTCAACTGCACTGACGCTGGTTGTGATTCCTGTTCTGTACTATGCCTACATGTACAGGCGAGTCACAGGCTAGATTTATACTGATTTCAAGTCTTACTGGATTCCGGCCTTCGCCGGAATGACGGTAAATGGTAAGGACTAAGTGAATGGTTTTTTGGTTATCATTCCGGCCTCCGCCGGAATGACGATGTAAAGTAGTTTATAACCTAACAAGCTTTTCCAATTCCGTCATTCCGGCGAATGCCTTGACCCATCGGAGATGGGTAGGGTATCCATAATGAACTAGTAAGGTTCTATGGGCGCCGGAATCTATTAAATAAAGCAAGGAGGCTTTATGGAACGACAACCCTGTGTCTATATTCTTGCCAGTAGGCTTAATGGTACATTGTATACGGGT
>Ga0316207_10003240_pt1 | contig 15388 bp, 19 predicted proteins | sample 6weekpyrite_MG_FD_204943 | JGI IMG/M metagenome (GOLD analysis project Ga0316207, IMG submission 204943) | Microbial mat bacterial communities from mineral coupon in-situ incubated in ocean water Damariscotta River, Maine, United States -... | ecosystem: Environmental > Aquatic > Marine >... | reverse complement strand
AAACACCACTTCACTGTGCAAAAACACTAGAACAAACAAAACTGTTACTTGATTATGATACTGAACCAGGTGTTGTTGACAATTGTGGATTCACACCACTTCACTACACAAAATCTCCAGAACAAGTAAAAATGTTACTTGAAGCAGGTGCAAATACAACTATTACAAATGTAAATGGTCGTAACAGTTATCGATATCAAATATATATGGGAAGAGAAAGTTGTGCAAAAGCAATTAAATCTTTCATTGAAAACAAAAAAACAAACAATGAAAACGAAAAAGAAAATGAAAAGAAACAAGTTAAAATTTCAGAAGAACAAATGTCCAAAATCGTTGAGCTTGTAACCAAGGAAATCCGTTCTCAATTCTTAAAAGAAGTGTAAATATTCTTTGAAAGTACTTTACCAAGTCTTCTACCTGATCTATTTTTAATATCCATCAACATTTTTTCTTTTTTTTCTTCTGTTTCCAATTTGTTATAACCTTCGATTAATTTAAACATATTCGGATACTCCTTCTGAACTTCTTCCGCTAACTCAAGTGACATTCTTGGAACTGTTAACAATTGTAAGAGATACAAATTACTCACTTTATTGTGAGTCTTTTTGTGCTGAACTCTTAATGAATTAATGTAATCTGTTTTTTCTTCCTGTCCCAAACTTTTTGATTTTTCTTCTCGATTTTCTGAATCAACATTTCCTTTCTCTAAAGGAAGCTTAATTGGATATACTTCCAGTTTTTTAATAACTTTTAGTAACCAGTCAACTGATTCTTTAATGTTCCTTGTATGATAAACAGTTACTTGATCCCTTAATTGTAAATGTACAATACTTGAAAGTACACTATCCTTGCTCACAGATCTCTTAAATATACTATCCGTTGGAATCCTAAACGAAAATCCTTCGACCAGGTATACAATCATTGATTTCCCCTTGTAATTGTTCATTAATCGGATTCTTTGTTCCTTTGATCTTTTGTCTGAAATACTTGAGACATAATCTTTGATTTCCTTTCTTTCAATAATTACAACTGTCTCCCCGGATTTGTTGTCCTTAATTAAAATGTCCCCAAGTTCTAGATTTTCTGTGTCAAATATTACATCCCTAGACTTTAATTCTTCGATAAAAGAACTTTCTCTGTAATCAATACACAATTTATACATTTAGTATAATATAAGTACAAATTTTAAACTAATTGAATTGCGAACACAGTGAGCAAAAAGGCAACGCCGATTTTAAAAGTTATGGATGCCTTGAATAAACTTAACGCAAAACTCAAAGAAAAAAATAATATTAGAAAAAATAAAAATACAAAAAAGAAAACTGTTAAAGACTCCAAAGAAACAAAATCTGAAAAGAAAGAAACAAGTTGTGAAAAGAAAATTGTTAAAGATGAAAAGAAAGTTGAGACTCCAAAGAAAATTGTTAAAGACTCCACCAAAGAAACAAAATCTGAAAAGAAGATTAAAGATGAAAAGGAAGTTGAATTTCCATTCAAAGTCGATGTATTTAATTCAGATTTTGTTATAACCAGATTGATTTTAGCTCATAAGGTTTCAATTGAAAAGAGAAAAGAATCAAAAAAATTTGTAACTAAATCAGATAAGTACAAGAAGTTTTTTGAAGAGGCGAAGGATTCAGTTTTCAAGGAAGAGGAAGTAAGTAGCAAGTCAAATTTGAAATCTTCAATTCAGAAGTTTATGAAAAAGGAGGAAAATGTATTCCCAATTGTTTGTGTTGTAAAAAAGATTTTACATCCAAATTCTGAATTGAGAAAGGGAAAAGGATATGACTTAATTGTTGGTGAAGATAAAGGAGACTACACATTTAGAATTTATCTAGGTTCACAATTAAGTTTCTTGATCAAAGAAAAGATTCTAAAAAAGGAAATGAAGATTTCAATTGAGATTGGAGGAATGACAAAAGTTAAAGATACTGTTGTTTTGATTCCAACAAAAATTACAACGAAAAATTCAACAAAAAGTTCAACAAAAAAATAATTCAAAAAAAAAGATTAAACTTAAAATCTAGATTTTAAGTTCTCGATTTAATCTTTTCAAAAAAAAAGATTAAATAACTCCAAATTGAGTTTTCTTAAAAACAATAGAAATCACAACACTTTTGCGTTAATTTACCTAAATACGTTTTATTTTTGATATAATGAAAGAGATTTCTTTGTTAGATCATCAAATCAAACATGTATCCGATATTACTTCATGTTTAGAAGGAAACAACAGTGACGACTTCTATATTGATTGTAGTGTAATGGGTAGCGGAAAGACATTTGTTGCTCTTCATTTTGCAAAAAAGTACAATTTAAAGATTTTTGTTGTTTGTCCAAAGAGTATGATATCTTCATGGAGAAAAACGGCAAAGGAGTATTCTGTTGGAGTTGTAGATACAATCACTTATCAATCACTCAGAGGAACAACAAAAAAGAACTCTGATTTTAACAGATTAAACCATCCATATCTTGAAAGAAGAGACGGATATGTTTTGGCAAGGAAATACACAGAGTTCAAGGCAACGCCACAATTTGTGTCAGCTGTTGCCGAAGGAATGCTTCTTGTCTTTGATGAAATCCAGTATGTCAAGAATGATACAGATCAATCAAAAGCATGTATCGCTTTGGTTAAAGCATTTGACAAGATCAAAAGAAACAAGACTTTACTTGGGGTAAAGGTAACAAATGAAAATTCAAAGAAAGCGTTTTTGTCTGCTACACCTTTTGACAAACCAGAGTGTACAGTCAACTTGCTGAAATTAACAGGTATTGTAACCGCGGATAACCTGACGGAAGGCGGAGAGTTCGGAAGGAATTTGATGTTGACAGGTTTAGCAGAAGTAATTAACAAGTGTATGTCGATTGACCCAGAAACCACAAGTCAAGAGTTGACTGAAAAGGGTATTTATGTTAATGAAAGAAATATAGTTCAGAACCCATTTGTAAAAAAGAGAGATTGTATGCAATGTGCTTATGACCTTTATGTAAAAGTCTTGGTTCCAGTTTATATTCACATTATGCCACCACCAATGATCAGAACAGAATTTGACGCAGCCAATTCATTCTACACATTTGGAGAAGAAATGGAAGGTGCTGTGAAGTATCTTAGAAAAATATCTGGATTTAGAGGTGACAATGTTACTATAACAAATGATACATTTGGACAAATCACAAAGGCGATGATGTTAATCGAAGAACACAAAGTGGCCAAGTTAGTTCAGATTTTAAAAAGAGAGTTTTCTTGTGAGACTAATTCAACTCGTAAGTTTATTGTATATGTAAATTTCAACAAGTCTATAAAAATGCTTTATACTTCTTTAAGAGAATATAACCCATTGTTACTTCATGGTGGAATGTCTATTGAAAAGAGAAAAGATTCAGTTGACAAATTCCAGGAATACAATTTGAAGCACAGGTTGCTAATTGGAAATACCAAAGTTGGTGGAATTGGGATTGATCTTCATGACACACACGGCGAATTTCCAAGAACGCTCTACATTATACCAACATTTAGTATTCTCGATCTTCATCAAGCTACAGGAAGGATTTATAGAAGTGGTGTGAAATCAACAGCAACCGTTAGATTCATTTACTCAAATTATGACGAAGTGAAAATTCTAAACGCATTGGCAAAAAAGACTTGTGTGTTAAAGAGTATTACAACCGTTCTTGAAGATCAAAAAGTCCCTAGTTTAAAGAAAATGTGTTGGGAAGTACTCAGGAGGTCACATATGCTTCACCTTCCGGAGGACTATAAATACATTTTAGATGATATCGAAAGTGGGGAGGAGTTCAATAAACACAAGATTCAGTATCCAGGAGATTACAGATCAATTGTTCATAGCAACTAAAATAAAACATATGGTTTTGTTAAATAAAGAAAAGTTGTTATCCACGCAATAATTAATCCAAGTATATGATACGATCCAATTTCTTTGTTTTCAGGAACTAATGAACTAATTGGATTATTTTTTTTTAACTCTCTTGGAAGAAAAGTAATGACAAAAACTAAAACTATTAGAATACCAACAAGAAAAGTTTTGGATGTAGAATTCCAGTATTTCATTACATTTAGTTAGATTTTTTTTTGGAAACATCAATAAGATCAAGTAAAGTTTCTTTTTTTATTTTTGCGAAAGATTTAATTTCTGGATCACTATTTACAAATTTCATTACAATTAATGAGTTTTCTTTTTTACATTCTTCAATTGTATCAAATAATTTTTTGTTTGAAGTATAAACATTATAATTTTTAGTGTATCCTTCTTCAGAAAATGCTTTAACATCTAAATTTTTAACGGGATATTTAAAAACCCAGAGTCCATGTTCAGTATTATTCGTTTTTAGAATTCTAGCGATAACTACTCTTTTAGTAATTGAAGTAGAAGGATCAATGAATGATTTAAATAAATAACCATGAATAAAACCCATAATTTATTGTAATTTAAATCTTAAATTAAAGCGGTTGTCGCCTTGTTTCCTGCGAGAGAAACGAGCAATTGAGGCACGTTGCCTCTTTTTGATCACACTTTTCTTAAAAGTGTAAAATTGAATAAGTTTAAACAATTCTTTTTTTTTAGATCGGAGTTTAATGAGTTTTGTCAAGGATTCCCAAAGAGAAATCTTTGGTATTTCTGGTATTTCACCTGAAATTCTTGCTGTTGGATTTGCAAAGTATTCCCGTTCCCAAGATCCAATCAAGGTTACTCTTGGTTCCATTACAAAAGAATCTAGTTCGAAATTTCATAATAAATGGGTTCTTGGTTATGGAGATGCATCAGTTGCAGATATGGCAATGGTTAGTATTTCGTTTGAGAATGTAAGTATCCTTGCTTCCAAAGAAATCGAAGATACTCGTATTGCTTCTTTTCAAGAAAAATCAACTAGATACGTCCCATTTTATTCTGTTTACATTCCAAGTGAAATCTCTGATGAAGAAAGTGAAATTTACAAAAACACTGTCGATCACCTTATGGCTTCATACAACAAAGTTAAAGAAGAAATGATCACGTATTACTCAAAGATCTATCCAAAACCAGAAGAAATGTCCGAAAAATTGTACAAGGCAAGACTTCAAGCAAGAGCACTTGACATTGCAAGATACCTTTTGCCAACTGGAACTGTTACCAATTTTGGTATGATCGCATCAGCAAGATCAATCCGTTACTTGGTTTCAAAATTAAAAGTAAGTAAATTGCAAGAAGTAAGACAAATCGCAGTTGAATTGGAAAAAGCAGCAACCGAAAAAGGTTATTCTCCATACGACTCTCTTGAAATGTCAGATGAGTCAAGAGAACTACTTGGGGCTCTCAAGGAAACAGCTCCGACACTTGTTAAGCATACAGAACCAAGAATTTATCTAACTAAATTAGAAGAAGCTGTAAAGAAATTTGTTGTTGATAACGAACTCTTCAAAGAAGGTAATCCATTTTCGAAACTAAAGATTGACATCGAATTTTTACCAGAGGAAACAAATTTGGATCCAGTACTTGACGTCATTTCTTGTCTTGTCTACAAATACTCGGGAGTTTCGATCTCAAGGTTCTATGGAATCAAACGAAGACTTGAAGCACTTGAAAGAACAAAATTAGTTGAATTTCTCAAAAGTGTTAATGAATTAAGAGGAAAGTATGATCAACCGGACAGAGCATTCGAGGTAAATTCCGGTTACATCTTTGATACTTGTATGGACTATGGAGCATATAGAGATCTTCAAAGACATAGAATGTGTACTCAGATTAGTATGCCATTAGATACTGAGTTAGGATATTCAACTCCAAGAGACATTTCAAATACAACAGAAGGGATTAAAACTTACAATGAGACAATGGATTTCGCAAAGGAAGTAATTGACAAATTACCAAAAGAAATCGGAACTTATCTTATTCCACTTGGATTCAACAAGAGAACACTATTCAAAATGAATTTGAGAGAACTTATTCACATTGTAAATCTTAGGACAAAGACTGGAGGTCATTTCTCATACAGAAACATTTGCTACAAAATGTACCACGAGTTTGTACTAAAGCATCCTGAATTAGACTGTTTGTTTGACGCAGTGAAAATGGACTTTGAAGCTGACTTCTTCAAACGGTAAAAAACGTAAAAATTGAATTTTCTTTAGACTTGTTAGAAATCACAATTCAAACGAAAGAATCTAACTTAGTATGAACAACTCAATCTCAACTTCAAACTCAACTCCCAAGACTTTCAAGGTGGTCCTTGTTGGTGACGGTGGTGTCGGAAAATCTGTCTATCTCAACAGGATCATCACAGGAGACTTTGAAAAGCGTTATCTCGCAACAATTGGTGTTGAGATCCATGAAATCAAATTGGGTGATACTGTGTTTAGTTGTTGGGATACAGCTGGACAAGAGAAGTTTTCTGGACTTCGTGAAGGGTACTATCAAGGTGCTGATGCAGCGATTGTTATGTTTGATGTGACTTCAAGGATCACATTTGAAAATGCAAAGAAGTGGTACAAGTCAATCGTAGATACTTGTGGGAACATTCCAGTTGTTCTGTGTGGAAACAAGGTTGATATCTCTCATGCTAGGTATACTGTTCGTCCAAGTGAGCTCCTTGAGTTCATTGAAGGAAAGAGAATGACTTACTTTGACATCTCTGCAAAAAGCAATTTCAACTTTGACAAGCCATTCAAGTCAATCCTCGAACAATTGAAGCAATAAGAATCAAATAAATAGCTCGAAACCCGAGCATTTTTTTTAATTGACTTTCATTTTCTGTTTAGTTTGAAGCAAACGAAATTTGTTCAGAAATGACAGATATCACATTAGGTTTCATTTGTTTGGTTGTATTTTGTCTATTTGTTATTTGTATGTTAAACACAGAAAAAAATTGAAATCATTCTTTTTTGTACATAGAACACACATCACACAATGAATCTGTTCCAAGACCAAGACCAAGATCAAGACCAAGACTGGGAGGAAATCCACTTTTGGAAAGAACCGGTTTCAATAAATGAGTATGCAAAGTATTTGAAAACAATAACTTTTCTTCCTCAAGAGGACATAAATCACATATTGTCTTTTATTCCAAATCATCGACTTTTTAAAAGAAGATTTGGTAAAAAACCAAAACCAAAACCAAAGGTTTTGAATAGATATCAAGAAGTGTGTCAGGTTATATTTTGTTACGATCAAGAATCTGATTTCAGAGTTCGTAGTGACTGTGGAAATATAACTTATATTTGCAACAGTTGTTATATAAATAGTATCAAAGATGTGTATGATATAAAAGGTAATCTCCCTTCTGTTTGGGTAAGTTGTCGTCGAGATGTAACTTTTTTACCAAAAAAGAAAGAGTTAAAAAAACACAAAACTTATACAGAAGAAAAAAATGGTGGTTTTCCAAAAAAACCTAGAGTTCTGTGGGGAAGAACCAAGACTTTTAAATTACCAGCTAAATAAACCCAAAATTGAATTCTTTTTTTACTTGTTTTTTTACACAATGAAGAAACTGTGTATGGAAATAATTACTTATGGTCTTGGAAAAAAGTTTGATTCAAACAAATTCTTAGCCGTTGAGAATGTAAACTATCATCCAAAACCCATTGGAGGTCTTTGGGGGTCTCCGATCCATTCAAGTTATGGATGGAAAGAAATCGGGGAAGTTGGTCGTTTTGATACATCATTTGTTTTAAAGATATCAGGAAATATTCTTGTTATTGATTCGAAAGATGACTTGAAGTTCATGGAATGGAGAGAAGAACCGAGATCTAAATCTTGGTATCCTGACTACATCAAGATGAAGACCAATTTAGTTGATGCTATTTATCTTACAAGAAAAGGAGAACTTGAGACTCGATCTATCTTCCAAGAGAAGAACTTGAATGGGTGGGATTGTGAATGTGTATTCATTATAAATCCTTTGATTATCAAATGAAGTTTATTCAAACTAAAAAATTGACATTTCATTCAACAAAACGTTTTTCACACACTTAAGACACTTTTCCATTACTATCTCTTTTACTTTTATGAGAGATGGGTATCAAGAGTTTTATTAGAAGTATTGAGCGCGACATGAAGTCCGTCGCTTTAAAGTCAGATGTTAGTTTTGCTAAGCACGCTGCCGTTTTGATTGATCCTAACACCAGAGACAAGGTTCTTTCAATTGGTTTTAATAGGCATCATAGTCCGGATAGATGTGAAAAAAACAGAAATGGTGTTTGGACTGAACATGCAGAAACCAATGCTATTTTCCAGAGACTAAGTTACGTGAGAAAGAACAAGGGGCTTGTGATTTACGTTCTTAGAGTAAAGAAGGATGGATCTTTGGGAAATTCAAAGCCATGTGAATATTGTCAAAAGATATTCAAGAAGTATAATATTAAGACTGTTTATTACTCTGCAAAATAAAGAGCGAAGAACGCTCTTTGAATCTCCGAGGGCAGCGGGGACAAGCGCTGCTTGTAACCCTAACTATAGTTAGGGCAGTAAAATAAAACTTAAAAAATATTTTTTTTTGTTAAATGGAAATTTCACCATAAAGGACACAAACACTTTCTGAACCATCGGAACCATTAGTTCTTCTCAATTGTACTCTTAGAACATCATCAGTCTCTGTTGTAAATGTTGAACTGAATGCTTGGTAAATAGAGTTACCACTTGATAAACCTGAGAATGATTGAGCGGTTTGTTCTGATTCTGATCCACCGTCTGGAGTTTTATAAACTCTAACAGTCCCTGTTGTGTAAGTTACATCTGAATCTTTACCGACAACAAATCCAGTCCAAGTTATAACTTTTCCTGGGACAGGATGGACATGATAGATAACAGGATTAGCACTTGATTGAGCAGCACCGATAAATCCGTTTTGATATGAACCTGTGATACCAGGAAACCCAAATTGTAATTGAGCAGCAATGGTGATAGTTTTGTTTAATGAACCTGTGAATGTTGTAGAAATTCCAGTTATAGTATTTGATTCGATAGCTTCACAAGTAAGATTTGAAACACTTAAACTGGAAGTTGTGTTAATAATAGAACTATTAAGGTTGACAATAGAAATTTGATCAAAAAATTTATCGGTCATAAATGTAAAATTATTTTTTTTTACATTTATTAACAAATTAAGCCAAATGTCTGATATTATATTAAGTGAACTTATTGACCCCGGGGCAATTAATACAGAGACTATATTATCAGATGATCTTATAAATGTCAGTGCAACTTTAACAACAACTGGTACATTAAATTGTAATACTATTTCAAATGTTGCGAGTTTGTCTGGTACATTAAATTTATCGCTACCAATTGCAAGCCCTGGTTCTGCTCTAACTAATATGACAACATCTAATACGAGTTCTTTTTGGGGTTGGCAGCAGTCTCAAGGTCCGTTATTTTATGTTCATCCACTTGAAGGAATACCAATAACATGGATTGGTTTAACATTCGGGAAGGACACTGATGTTCCAACACATACTTCATCAGAATTAAATATTTATGCAAATTCAGTTTTACAAACATCAGAAACAATTACAGGTCACACAGACACATTTAGTTTTTATCAAGAGTTAACTTCTTCTTTTGAAACAAATACTGGTCAGGAGATTCAAATATTTGGAAGAAGATTAAATGGTTCTGGGGATGGAACAGAAGCTATTGTTAATTTACACGGTGAATTTAAAATGTAAAAGAATTTAAAAACAAAACACAACAAGGAAATTTTTTATTTAAGAACTTGGTGTATAGTAACCCCAGACGTGAACATAAAGTTCTACACCGTCTCCACCATTTGTTCTTCTTCCTTGAATTCTTATATTGTCTCCTGCCGTTGTTGTAAACGGAGAAGAAATACTAAATCTTTTCGCTGTTTCAATCGAAATCCCAGAGTAAGAGTCTGTTGATTGTGTAGCACCATTTACAACAAATCTGACTTCACCTGCTGTGTGACCTGCTTGTTCATTATCTTTACCAACAACGAATTGATCCCATGTAATGTCATTGTTTGGAAGTGGATGATTCCAGTTAACAACAAGATTATTAATTGCATCATCTTGATACCCATAATTCCCATTCTGAAACGATGTTGTAATGTTTTGTACAAGAAGCCTCGGTAAATGTATTCTTGCCGTTATTGTATATGTCCCATTGATTAAACTTAAACCAACTGCATCTGAACAAATTAAATCTCTTGTTACAACTGTATCTGCAGTTACATTCCCAGAAATATTTATTGTACCAGTTGTCTCTAAATTATCACTCTTTAAAATATTATACCTTGCGTTTGACATAATAAAGACCTAATAAAAAAGTTGAGGTTTTTACTTTAAAATTGTTTAAATTGACAGCTGTGAATTTATTCTATTATGTACCCAAGTACCTTGACTCAAAATGTCAAAAAACAACTGTAATAGTTCAATTATTAGCCTTAAAGCGGCATGTTTAGATAAAATCAGATTTAGTGATCTTTGTTTGGTTCCGGATGTAATCCTAGATGACTTGAGATTCCACCCAGATACAAATCTTCTTGAAAACTTTGAACCAGATATTCATCTTGTTTTTAACGCAGCAAGATTTGGTCACATCGGTATTGTTGAAGAATTTCTATCTAACCCTTCTAATAGAACAACTCATAATTTCAGTGTATCATTTATCAACGCTTGTAGTGGAGGACACCTAGAAATTGCTGAATTACTTATTTCAAACCCAATGACAGATCCATCATATATGGATAATTCCGCAATAAAATTTGCAAGTTGTCATGACAACACTGAAATTATAAAGTTGTTACTAAAAAGTAAAAAAGTCGATCCAACAAGTGGAGACAATCTTTCGATCATAAATGCTTGTGTTGAAAAAAGTTTGGAATCAATCAAGATTCTAATTTCTGATCCAAGGGTTTATTCAACTGTTGATTTTTATCAAATTTTAAGGTTTTCAGGTTTATCTACACCAAATATTCAAATTGCAGAATATATATTTGATATTGCAAAAGAATCAAAACTTATCTCAACAGATAATAACAATTATTTACTTTACTCTTCATGTGTTTATAATAATCCTAATATTGTAAAACTTCTTTTAACACTTGAAAATATTGAACCCTCGTTTAGCTTGAATATTTGTTTAGAAACAGCAAAATATAACGGTTGTCAAGAAATTTGTAACTTACTTGAATCTGATCCAAGATTCATCCCGGGTTAATTCATCGTAAAACTATTTAAAAAGATAAAACTTGTGCGTTTTTTTGCGAGAGCAACGAGCAAAAAAACGTTAGTTGCTTTAAACTAATGTCCATTCAGTCTTCTTCCCATTCTCTTTTTTTTTATTCACTAGAAAATTCGTGAGATTCTCTATATAAATAGAATCACCAAATTTATATTGAATGAAATATATCCTCCGAACAAAATTTGTAAACTGGTAATGTTTACATAATTCATATGAAGATATCCATTCTAATTTGTATATCTCATAAAAATGTTTAATGTAACTCTTTGAGATTCTTTCAATCGGTCTTTTTAACTTTAGTTCTCTTTTTAATCTTCTCCTTTCATTGTCTTCAAACTTTCCTTCGTATAGAATCTCCTTTATTAATTCCCTCCTTCTATCAAATTCTCTCTCTAGTCTCTCTATACAACATTTATCAAATTGTGTTGCGTTTATAAAAAATACATAAACTGATACTGTATTCCCATTTATATTCATATTGTATTTTATTACATTCTCCGTCGGTTCGTTGTATATCGCAGAAAGTGTATCTCTAATTGGAATAATACCAACTGTCTCTTCATATAATTCTCTCGCTGCACAATTAACAACTGTCTCATTGTAATTACATGTCCCACCTAATAAATTATACATTAATCTTTTGGATTTACCATAGGCCTCCTTCCCAAATAAATACTTGATATCATTCCCAGTCTTTTTATAGATAACAACCTTTGCCTTTGATTTTGTCTTTACATAACCTGAATTGGATTTAGAATAATTTGTACTACCCTTTGTTGTAATCTCAGAAATATCAAATAATGGTAATGCTTTTGGTAAAGAATTCTCGTATTCAAAATTAACACAATTTGTTTGTTCTCCGAATTTTAGAGTATTTGTTGAGTAAAGACCCAAAGTAGAATTCATTATTACTACTTGATCTCTCTTTTATAAAAATACAATCCTTTTCACGAAGAATTTTAACTTAATTGATTTTAACTCTCCGATCTTTTTGTTTAAAAAGCCATGACAAAAACCGCTCTTGTCTCAATTAACTTGAACGATCCTTCTTCAAAAGAATTCAAAAACTTTATCGATTACTTGATTTCTAAAGATTATACAATTCTTTGCAGAAATACTAATCTATTTAATCACTTGAGCAATGTGTACAAAGAATCTGGATTAGTTCTTCTTTATCAAAATCTTGAAACACAAATGGTTGAATTAAATTCTGGTGAAATTCCTCTTTTGATTGTAGATTCTGAAACTATCTACCCAAGTCCACAAAATGAAAAAAGTGGACTACTTGAAAAAATTTGTTGCGAATCACTTATTAAATCTTCTTCAGATAGATTTACTTCTGTATTAATTGATCCAAATGACATTTCATATTTTAAAAATGTTATCGAAGAAAATGACCTCGAAATGATTCATTCTTTTAATAGATATCTTTCATATAAAGTATTTGATATCTTATCAAGTGTCTCAAAACCAAAAGCCACAACAATTCCTTTCATATGTTTCAATAACGAATCTTCTGAAAAAGTATATTCTTATAATAAATGTACTAATTTGATATTAGCTTTTAATATTGCAAACGACATTTCTGTTTATATTGACTCCCCAGTAATCTCAAGTGTTAATTATAATTCTATTCTTGGTGTTGGTATTGGAAACACTGATCTTTCTAAAAAGGAAAAGGAATATTATATTACTAATACAAATTTAGATGCTGAGTCCATTTCTTCTAAGCAAATTGCTCTACTTAGATCTAGACTTCATAATATAAAAAATTGTGTTGATGACTTCATTGGAGTTTCTTGTATTGTTGATAAAGAATTGGCAAAACTTATTGTTGATCAAAACCCAATTGGTGTAATTTCACCTGGATACACTGATGGTGCTTTGGATATTCTAGAAAACTCAAATGTATTTATTTATGAAGTAAAAAATGACTACTTCTCAATTAGATCTGATAATTTATTGACTTCTGATCACATTATCGCCAATAAAAGATTTAGTTTAAATAGTCTTATTCCAACTATTGTTCTTGATCCTGCAGAAGAAATGTCAAACATTATTGCAAAATTAGTATTAAAATACAACCAAGGAAATACAGTTGTAATTACAAATGATTCAATGATTTTAGGAATTAATTCTGGACCACAAAACATTGATGATTCATTAAGAATTGCTTTAAGAAAGGCAAGTATTTACGAAATGTTACTTAATGACAACTTTTCAAACCATTACAAACATCTTTACAACGAATCTAAAAGTTTCCTTGATAATCTTTTAATGATGTACAAAGAAACAGAATCTAGTTTCCATATTCTTAGAGAAAGGTCTTTGTCTCTTGATTGTAAGATTAATTCAAATCAACCAGACAAAATTGACAAAAACTTCATTCAAAAATATACTAATTCACCAAGTTCTTCTCCAAGAGTTCTTTTATAAATCTAATTCAAATATGTCTGATGAAAAAACTTTTATGGCAAGTGTTCTCCCTTCAAAAGAATTATTTAGATTCAACTTTGGTTCATTAAAGACTGCGACTCAGAATGATAGTTATACTAAGATTTCATTTGGTAACAATCACAAGTGTAGTTTTTCTTTTGATTCAACTTATAAACTTTTGAAGCACATTAGATCATTTTCGGGTAAATTCACATTTGTATTCATGTACAACCCAGATACAAATGAGATTGTATTACTTGAGAATCCTTACATTTCACTTGAACCAATTTCTGTTTTGAGAAACTCTGAAGAGTTTCGTAGCAAACAGAACTTTAGTTCTGGTTTGTCAAATGAGAAAACCTCCAAATGTTATTTACAAAAAAGAAGTCTTTTAAATCTTGAAACTCTTATTAATTCAATGAAAGAAGACTTCAAGTCAATCTTTATTGGTTCTGGTTACAATGTATCAAGTCATTGTACATGGAATGAAACTAATTACAACCTGGAAAAAATCCTATTGACCGTTAAATTGGGTTGACTTATTTCTTTTAACTTAGTTAAAAAAATATTTTTTTTTATAAAAGTTTTTTTTTAACTGCGAACGAAGAGAGCAATAAGCGCATGCGGTTAAATTGAAAACCTAAATAAATCTCGATAAACAAATTCGAGTGTAATGTCAAAACAAGAAATTCTTGGTAAATTATCAGAAGATGATCTTCTCAAAGAACTTGAAAATAGAAAGAAAGAAGATAAAGAAAAGAAGGAACAAGAGAAACAAGAAAAAATCAGACTTGAAAAAGAAAAATACCTTAACTCCCATTTTGTATTAAAAACAATGGCTAGCCAATATGAAAGTGGTTCATATGTAATTGGTCTTGCTAAAAACTTTGATGCACTTTTGGATCTTGCATTTCATTATGTCGAAAACTTTAATAGTTATCACTGTGGTGTCCAAAAAATCCCACAAGAAAAAAAAGAACGAATTAAGAATGAAATCTTATCTGATGGAATTAATTATAGTTATCTTTGGCTATCAAATTACTTTGAAGACCAAGACTATGACAACTTTAACTTTCCAATTGAAGTATTGGATCACAAGAGACTTTCCCCATTGTTTGCTGATCTAGATTGGGTTGAAACTTAGGATGTTATTAAAATGAAAATTATTATACATCTATATTTATTAAAAATGGAACAAAGAGTAAAAACCAAACTTGGTTCTATTTTTGAAAACGAGGGTTCTTTAACAAAAAACCAAACCGAATTGTATACATTAAAGGTCTATGATTCTATTGTAAAGTTCTCAAAAGGCGATAAATTCGTCTTTAAACAGAGGGCTTTTGCTATATTTAACGCACTTGATACTTCCAAAAACACTTTCTTGTTACCGAAAATGATTTCTGATCCTTCGTTTATTGACTCATTGTTTACTCTGTCTTCTGTTGACCTTAACCCTTCCGCAAAAAATAAAAGACACCTTGATGCCAAAGTAGATTACGATATCCCCGAATATGAAAAACCTGGTTATAAAGGTATGTTCCAGTGCGGTAAATGTAAGTCTTGGAAAACTACGTATACACAGGCGCAGACGCGCTCATCTGATGAAAATATGTGCTCGTTTTTTTCCTGCTTAAACCCGTCATGCCAGGCTCGGTGGAAACAAGGTTGAATTCCTTTCTGTGTCACATGATACAAATTATTCTTGGCAAATAGTACAGAATTTTTTTCTTTTTTTTACTTGATCACATTTCCCTTCA